>Ga0222716_10000922_pt1 | contig 24953 bp, 7 predicted proteins | sample C33_13DmetaG_FD_165044 | JGI IMG/M metagenome (GOLD analysis project Ga0222716, IMG submission 165044) | Estuarine water microbial communities from San Francisco Bay, California, United States - C33_13D | ecosystem: Environmental > Aquatic > Marine > Unclassified | place: USA: California... | reverse complement strand
CATCGCGCAGCACTCGATGCACCACTTGCAAGCGCACCTTGACATGTCGCCGAAGGAGTACATTCAAACTCGTTTTTACCAAGGCCGAGATAAGGAATTAGCGAAAATGTCCACATTGTCACTCACGGATGATGAAAAAGTGGAGCAGCAGTCGCGTGGAAGCGTGTGCGAGATCCTCGGGCGCGCCGTCAAGGGAGGCGAGCTGTGTTACGAGGTGAAAAAAGTCGGCGACAGAGTGGGCGTCACGCACTGGGAACCAAAACGATTCCTCAAAGCGTCTTACGTCGTGAAGATGTGCAAAAACTACGATGAAATGATGAAAGCCATACAAAGTGGGATGGACGTACGTCCTCTGACAAGTGGCGAGGTTTATTCTCATTTGCGCGATTTTGGCATATCGCAAGAGCTCGCCGACGGGAAAATTAAGCGCATGTCTGGCGGTCAGAAGTCTAGACTCGTGCTCGCGGCCGCAATGTGGACGAAGCCACACATCATTGCCTTGGACGAGCCGACAAACTACTTAGATAACGAAACGCTAGCAGCCCTGACTGCGGCCCTTAGGCGTTTCAAGGGAGGCGTGTTGACAATCAGCCACAACGCATCCTTTGTGGGAGACGTGTGCTCAGATACCTGGCGTGTATATCAAGGCAAGGTGACTTCGAGTGAGGACGAAGCCCGTGGTGTTGGTGCAAGTCGAAAAGGTGGCGCGCGACGTCGGCGTGGGGAAAAAAATGGCACCAGCGTAGACGAGTCCGGAGACGCGGCGAAGACGGACGGCGAAATTGCCGAGGGTGACGTCGATCGAAGCGTCTCAGGTGTGCTCGTCTCACGTAAAACCGCACTAGACTTACGGTTTGAGCAAGTTTCTATGTCTGTGAACGGTAACGAGCTCATCAAGGATTGCGTGATGGAACTCAACGTTGGACGGCGCTACGGCTTATTAGGCCCGAATGGGTGCGGCAAGTCTATGCTTCTCGAGGCCATAGCGAAGCGCGAACTAGAAGTACCCGCACACATTGACATATATCACCTGCGCGAAGAAGCTGAGCCGAGTGAGCGAAGCGCGCTCGAGGCTGTTGTGGATCATATTCGCGAAGAAGTTTCTCGCTTGCAAGCCATCGAGAGTGAAATTCTCACAACAAACGGGCCCGGCGACGAGCGCCTTCAGGGAATATACGAGCGTTTAGAGGAACTCGATCCGGTGAAATTTGAAGCTTCAGCGGCGGAGCTGCTCCATAATTTGGGATTCGATAAAGTCATGATGAATCGCGAAACAAAGGCGCTGTCTGGTGGTTGGCGAATGCGCGTCTCTCTCGCGCGCGCCCTTTTGGCGTCGCCGGCGTTACTGTTGCTCGACGAACCGACGAATCACTTAGATTTGAGCGCGTGCGTGTGGCTCGAAGCGCATCTATCAAAATACAAGAAGTGCCTGGTCGTGATTTCGCACTCGCAAGACTTCCTCAACGGTGTGTGCTCGCACATCATCAGAGTCACAAACAAGACTTTGAAATACTACACGGGTGACTTCGATACGTTTCGCGTCACGCTCGCGGCGGAAGAGGTTATTCAGCAGAAGCAGTACGACAAAGAGCAAGCGGATATCAAACACCTAAAAGAATTCATCGCGTCTTGCGGCACCTATGCGGATAAGATGAAACAGGCGAACTCGAAACAAAAGATTCTGGACAAGATGGAAGCCGCCGGGTTGACGCCATCGCCGACGGCGGAGAGAACGTTCGAATTCACATTCCCAGATTGTGCCAAACTCGCACCGCCAGTGCTTCCGTTTAAGAACGTTTCCTTCCGATATCCCACGGCGGATCCTTCGCTCGGTATGCTTTTAGAAAACCTGGAGTTTGGCGTGGATTGCGATTCCCGAATCGCGCTCGTCGGCCCAAACGGTGCGGGTAAGTCGACAATTCTCAAGCTCATGACGGGTGATGTCGAAGCAAGCGAAGGTGAAGTCGCGCGACACCACCATCTCAGCATCGGACGGTACCATCAGCACAGCGTCGATGTGCTGGACCCGCGCGCTTCGCCTTTGGATTTCTTCTCTGGGACGTATTATGACATGCGAAAACCGACGGACGAGTGGCGGTCGTATTTGGGCAAGTTCGGTATCAGCGGGCGTTTACAAACCAATCCCATCGCCGCGCTTTCGGATGGACAGAAATCACGTTTGGTGTTCGCAATGATTTGTCTCGGTAACCCAAACATGCTTCTTCTCGACGAGCCGACGAATCACTTGGATCACGACTGCATCGACTCTCTCGCAGACGCCATCAACAAGTACAAAGGCGGGCTCGTACTCGTCAGTCACGACTTTAGATTAATCGACAAGGTGGCGAAAGATATATGGGTGTGTGAAAACAAAAAGGTGTCCGTGTGGAAGGACTCCATTCGTGCATACAAAAAAACTTTAGAGAAGGCGACGCGAGTGAGCGCGTGTTGAAATTTCATTCTAGAACTACTAGCGTACAGTATCCGTCAACACCATCATCATCGTCATCGTCGACTCCCTCCCGCGATCGCCGCCGCGCCTAAGATCGCCAGTCCCGCCGCCGCGATCGCCCCTGCGCCGACCAATCCGTCCCTCGCCAGCGCCTCTTCGCTCGCCTCGCGCAACGCCGCCGCCTGTCGACATTCCGGGTCACACTTCAGCGCCGCAAACGCCGCCTCGCGAGCGCGCTCGTAATCCTTCATCCCATAATACGCCACGCTTCGCAAGTAATGCCCATCTCTCGCCTCCATCGCGTCGCCGAAGTCGACTCGCCACCTCGCCTCGAGCGTCGTCGTCTCCGCGTTCGCCCCGTCGCTCGCGCCGCGCTCGAGCGTTTGCAACCCTCGTCTCAGCTGCTTCTCGACTCCGCTGTGGCACAGCGCCCACACCATGTTGAATCGCGCGCGCCGCACCTCGGCGTCGGTCGCGCGGTCGGCGTCGCGCACCACGACGTCTTTCGATCGCGCCAAGACGCGCCCGTACTCTGCGATTGTTTCTGAAACGAACGCGACGTCGCAGTGCGGGAGATCGAGCGCGAGCGGGGACGCGCCGGTGACGGCGCGCTCGACGGCGTTCGCGACGTCGCGCAGGAAGTCCATCGGCGGCGGCTCGGACGCGCGGACGTGTGCGGAAGAGGACGAGGACGGGGACGCGGCGAAGGCTGCGCCGGGCTCGGGACTCGCCCGCGGAAGGAGCTCTTCTCAATCGTTTTGCGTTCATGTCGCGCTTACTACATGACTAACGTCTAGATTATTGTTTCATGGTTCATCGTAAATCACGTGACTCGATCTCAAGGCTCGGCGGCGAGGAGCGCGGCGGATTCGGGGACGGCGTCCCGGCGCGCTCGGCGGCGATGAGCGACGACGGCGGCGAGGACGGCGACCGAGGCCAAAACGGCGGCCGCGGCGATGACGTTTTCGGTGTGCGTCGTCAGGTGCGATGCAGCGGCGTCACCTAGGCGAGCTTTTCGCGCGCGGTGTGCGTGACCGTGGGCTCGGTTCGCGCGGCGCTGCGCGAGGCCGATGCGCGCCTCGTCCTCCTCCACGTCATTGGTGTCGTCGCCCAAGCCCGCGCCCGGATTGAGCGTTTCGTTTCTATAGTACGTTTGCTTTTGGACTGATCCTTCCACACACGGAGCGTCAGTCGACGTCGCATCACCAGCCTTCGTGACGACCGGGTAGACGGATTCAAAGAGAAGACCGCAAGTGCCGAACTTGTGTTCGCCGACGCGACCGCGCTCGAGCCTGAAGAATCCTTCATCGCCCCACTGTGGGCCGTAGGAGTTCTTAATCTCCCAGTACTTGACCCCATCGTCCGTCGTACCCCACCCAACGACGAGCGCGGCGTGATTGATGGACTCAATACCACGACCAAGTGGATGACAGTCATCCAACATGATGACGCCGCTGCCGTACGCCTGCAGTTTGTTAGCGTTGATGCCAACGGCGACGGGACCTCGCTCGAAGATCGCACGATAAAGCGGTTCTTCGCCTTCAACCTGCGCTAAGTCGCACATAGCTGGCGTATTGTAAACTTTGTCGACGTGCGCGTCGCACTTGGCATCCGGATCGTCGTCTCGGTCACCTGGTACTTTCGCGTTGTAATCCGCCCTGGTGCTGATACCGCCGTATTTCCCGATCCATTCGTACGCGGTGTACATGTTCCCGGTCGAGCACCCGTGATCAACATCATCGCACGCCATAAGCTGCTTCACGCTCAACGCCGGGGCGTCGTCGCCCTTGTTGATGACTGCGATTCGGCTCGCGATGGAATCCGCGGTGACAAACGCCCAGCACGACGCGCACAAGTCCTCTTGATCATGCACCACACCGACGACGTTTCCGTATCCAGCCGGCGGCTTGCGCCACGAAAAGGCGGCCGGAATAGATGGGTCCGCATCACCCAACGGTCCACTATCGTCGACTTCTTCGACATGTCCACGCAGTCGGTTTCGCTCGCGCTTTCGAATGCGCTCGCGCTCGCGCTGCAAACGCTTCTGTGCCAAAGCGATCTCCGCCGGCGACTTCAACGCCGACGCCTCGTAGCCCACGCGCGCGGACCGCGTACTAACCTCATCCTCCGAGTTCCCCAGCATCGTTTCATCAAACTGTCGCCTCGGTTTGTATGTCAACACCCTCGCGGCGAATTCTTCCTCCGTGAGATCGCTAAACTTCGTCTCTTTCAGTTGAAAATTGTGCGCCGAATCCGCGTTATGCGCCTCGTATGCAACCATATTCGCGTAGTAGACCTTCTGTCTGCGCAACGACGCGGCGCACGCCGCGTCGAGCGCGTCGGCATCGCAGTAATTCTTCGCATACTTCTCAACGTAGCGTTGAAAGTCGCGCTCGTGGCGCAGGCCCGGGATGACTTTGCGCGGGTCGTTCGGCGCCGCGCGCGCCGCGCGCGCGGTTTGCGATGTGAACGCGAGCGCGGTGAGTGCGGTTGCGACCATCGCGGGCGCTGACGCGCGTTCGCGTCTTCGGCCCATGATGGCGCGTCGTCCAATGACGCACGACGCGTTTCGGGAGGGTGTTACACGCACTGTTTGTGCAGGGGGCGTCGACGCGCGGCGAAGAAGTTTATTACATCGCCCGCGTTGCGTACGGCGCGCTCACGACGAGGATCTGCGAGACGAATGACGACGACGGGACGATGTCGATCGCGCGGATCCGGTCGTCGCCGCCGCGCGATCGGTATCGGTATCGCGCTCGGCGCGGCGAGAAGACGGCGCTCGGCGAGCGGCTGTCGCCGCCGCGGGCGCCGAACGGCGCGGACGCAACGCGGCGGAAACGACGTCCAGGGCGAGGAATGTGAAGACCAATGAACAACCGAGCCACTGGATTCGGTTGAGCGCGTTGCTAGGGTCACGGAAGACGGAGATGACGGTGGAGAAGATTTTTCGAGTCGTCGTCACCGTGGTGAGCACGAGGACGTCGAAGTGCGTAATCGTGTAATAAATGAACACCTGTCCGACAGCGCTGGCGAGAGAGTAAACGAGAACAGCTCTCGCCAGCGCAACGTGCGCCATGCACGACCGCACGCCACTCGTGAGCTGTCCAGTGGCGAAAGCAAAGCCCAAGGCGACGACGAAACCGCTCAAATTTGTGTACAACATGCTCTCGTACACGCTCGGCTTCGCGCTCGCACCGGCGCGCGGATTCAACGCCTTCGTCGTGCGCTTGACGCGGTCTTGCAATCCACCCGTGATGGCGTCCATGACGAGCGAAATCGCGATGAGCGACAACCCATACGCGCTATCGCTTCCGCTCGTCTTCTTCGCGTCGGCGCCGAAGTTGAAAACCGCCACGCCGAGCGTCACGAAAACCACCTGCGCGTACTGCGACGCCGTGAACGTGCGCCCACCGAGCACCGACCCTCCTATCATCACGGGCACCATCTTACACGACTTCCCGAGCACTTGCGTCGGGTACGACACGTACCGCAGCGCCTCGTTGCTCGCCGCCATCGCGAGCGTCTGCGACGCCCCGCTCTGGAAAATCTCCCCTCGCGCCAACCGCGCCCCCGACCCCCCGCACGCGCCCAGCCCGATCGCGGCCACCGTCGCGTTCACCAACCGCTCGCACGCGAGCACGAAGAACGTCGCCGCGAACCGCGCGCCGCCGTATCGCCTCTTGTACACGTCCTCCTGCGCGAGCGCAAAGTAACTGAACGCGACGAAGATCCCCGTCACCGCCGTCGCGCATCGCGCCGCGCGCGCGGACATCCTCGGCTCGCCCGCGCGTCGCGCTCGAGCGGCGCGCGCGCGTCCGGCGTCGCGCGTCCGGCGTCGCGCGACGTCGGCGACGCCGACGGCGGTCTTTCGGACATTCGAGCCGTGTGATTCAGTCACGCGCGCTTTATGATGGACGCGACGCGCCGCAAGGCGCTTCGAGCGCCTCGAACGCGCGACATCCCTCGCGACGTCGCGACCGCGCGCGCGCGCGTCGACGCGCGCGGCGCGCCACCGCGCGACGCGCGACGCCGACGACGCGCGACGACGGGCGCGCGACGACGGACGATCGACGCGCGACGCTCGAGCGCGCGCGCGAGGCGCTCGAGCGCGCGCGCGGCGCTCGAACGACGGCGAGGCGCGCGCGCGCTTATCCACGACGCGACGACGCGACGCGACGCGACGCGACGACGCGACGGACGCGCGCGAGCGAACGCAGAGGACGCGCGCGGGGCGAGGACGCGCGCGGACGTGAGCGATGGCGATGGCGACGACGACGGTCGTGCGCGCGCGCGGGCGGGCGGGGACGCTGGGGACGCGCGCGCGGGGACGACGCGCGAACGGAGACGGGACGAAGCGCGCGACGCGCGCGGGAAGGAAGAGCGACGTCGCGTGGGCGCGCGCGATGAAAGGCGCGGGTGATGGACGGCGGTCGTTCGCCGCGGATGCGGTGCAGACGGAGATGGATGAGGTCGAGCTGGCGAGTCTGCTCGCGGAGACGAGCGAGGGCGCCGCGGAGAGCGCGGCGGCGGCGAGCGAGGAAGCCAAGAGGAATAATTTTGGGTACGTTTTGGCGGCGATGGGCGTCGTGTTGCTCGCGGCGGCGGGTTTGACGCATAAGGATGAGTTGTTCGCCTCGCTGGGTGCGTTTACGGATTACATTGAATCGCTCGGGCCGACGGGGTACGCGTTGTTTTTGATGGGATACGTCGCGCTGGAAGTCTTGGCGGTGCCGGCGTTTCCGCTCACCATGTCCGCTGGAGCGTTGTTCGGTACGTACTCGGGTACGTTGCTCGTGACGACGGCGGCGACGATCGCGGCGGCAATCGCTTTTTTGATTTCCAGGTACGTCGCGCGCGACAAGGTGATGAGCCTGGCGGAAAACTATCCCAAGTTCAAGGCGATCGATAAGGCGATCGGAGAGGACAGTTTGCGCGTCGTCGCCATCATGCGTCTTTCACCGCTGATGCCTTTCGCTCTGAGCAACTATCTCTACGGCTTGACGTCGGTGAAGTTCAGGTCTTACGTCGTCGGTTCCTTTTTCGGCATGATGCCTGGAACGTTTGCGTACGTGTCCGCGGGCACAGCCACGAGACAGGTCGCCGAGGGCGCGCTAGGTGGAAGTGCTGTCTTATCAACTCTATTTGGCGTCGGATTGGCGATCTTTAGCGCCGGGTACGTCGGGAAATTAGCAACAAAAGCAGTCGAAGAAGAAACTGGCACCTGTTTCACGGATGAGTGCTCGTTGGATCAAGACGGCTTCGAAGAAGACTCGAGTTCGACTTGATCCGCACACTCCCAACTATTATTCTCGCAGCTGCTACAAGTAATCTTTCAATACCTCGCAAACGACATGTAAAACAAGATGACGACGACAAGTGTCGATGAATTACAGCCTTATCTAATTCCCAACCCCTCGCGAGCGGCGCTACACCAAGTCGGACCCGCGGCGAGCGCCGTCCGAATGGAGCAGCGGTGCGCGTCCTTCTTGTGGTGCGCACGTACGCCTCACCATCCTTGTAACGCGAGTCACGAGCGTCACAGTCATCACAAATCCCGCGGCGACGAGAAGGGCAAGGCGGACCGCCATGGCGTCGTCGTCGTTGGAATCGAAAAACTGCATCAACGAACGTCCTTCCCGCGCCGCCCCACCCATGAGAGCGCGATAATAATCCCTGCGAAACGTCGCACCCGGAACGCACTCTCGCGCACCCGCCTCTAACTCGTCGACGACCGGGTAAACGCTCTCGAAATACATACCGCAAGTCCCCAGCCCTTCCGCCGTCACGGGTCCGCGTTCGATGCGAAAGTAACCACCTTCACCCCAGTCCGAGCCAAAACTATTCTTCACCTCCCAGTACTTGACAACTTCACCATCAGGCATCGTTTCTTCGCCCCAGCCCGTGACTAAGGCGGCGTGGTTGATGGCCGTGTACATGGTCTCTGACGTATGCGGCGCCGGAGGACAATCCTTCATCCGCAAAATACCTCTGTCGTACAACTGAAACTTCTTGTTGGCGTTGATCCCGATCGCAACCGGTGATTTGGACAACGCATGCATGAGCTCTTTCTCACCTCCACTCACAGAAAGCTCGCAGTAGCCGTGCACTTGCGCTACCCGCGGCCAGTCGGGTTGCTCGCTGGCCATGCACATTTTTTCTTGCACCTTCTCCAGCGTCACGCCCGGTTCAACCTTCGGCGGCGATTCAAAGTGAGGGTCGGGCCTCGTTGAGTACTCGGACGCTAAGTCGTCGTAAGCATCGCCGATGGGTCCCGCGTGCGCCTGAACTTTCGAAAACCACGACACAGGCTTCTTGCTGATGCCGTCGAGAAGGCCATTGAAATTCTTACTCGTCGCGATGCCGCCCTTGGTCTCGATCCACTCGAAAGCAGTGAACATGTTCCCCGTGGCGCATCCACTATCATACGTGTCGCAGTTGATGAGTTCGTCCACTGCGAGTTCCTCGTGCACGGGCGTGACCTTTTTAATCACCATGAGCGACTCGAGAATATCGGTAGTCACGTACGCCCAGCAAGAGGCGCAGTCTTGCTTCTGATTGTGCACGCGGCCCAGGACGTTGGGAACGTCTTTCCAATTGAAACTCTTTGGAAACACCGTTCGATCAACGTCCGATTGCCCCAACATTCCGCTCGCCAAGTGACGCGCGAAACGCTTGGCGTTTTGATGGTGCGAGCGCAACTTGGACATCGGGCGCGCGCTGTACCTGAGCTGCGACGCCTGAAAATCTTCCGAATCCATGTCCGCGAATTTGTTAACCCGCAACTTGAACGTGTTCGTCGGATCGGCGTTATGTTGCGCCACAATCCTCTGATTACGTCGGAAACTGGCCTCGGCGCGACTCAACGTCGCCTCGCACGCTCGCACGTCTTGCGCCGCCCCCCCCTCCCTTCGACTGCAGTACGTCTGCTTACTCTTCCCGTGCAATCGCATGTAATGCTCAAACTCCGTCATCGTCATCTCGAAACCATCGCTCGCGTCTTTCGCGCCGTCCGGCGCCGCCCCGAGCGCCGCCCGCTCGCCCTCCGATCGAAAGTGCACTCGCTTCGCGTTCAAACTCGCCATCCCGCGCTTCGCGCCCCACCGCGCGCTGAGCTCGCTCCCCAGCGCCGCTTCCGCGACGCCGTCTCCACCGCTCTCGCTCGATCCCGCGCCGTCGTCCGCGCTGACGCGCGCGAAGCGCGCGACGACGCACACCAACACCATCCGGTACAGTCGTCGCAACGCACCCTTCTTCGCGCGGTATTCGCGCCGCGTCGTCGTCTCGCCGTCGCGCGTCGATCGACGCGCGTCGAGCGCGTCGAGCGCGTCCGCGTCGGCGCGCGCGACCGCCGGCGCCATCGCGCGCGCGTCGCGAAGTCGCGACGTTCGCGCGAAATACTTTAGTGTTGGCGACGCGCGCGGACTGCGGGAAAATCGCGATCGATAAATGGATCGATCGGATGCTCGAATACGCGAAATCGCGGCGCGCGCGAATCCGAGGCTCGAACGGGACGCGACGCGACGCCTCGTCGCCGCACACCGCGGCGCGCGACGAGGACGCGCGCGCGGACGAGAGCGCGATGAGCGCGGCGGAGAGAACGCCGATGCTCGGCGCGCGGCGCGATGGCGCGGCGCGAGGGAGAGAGGCGGGAGAATCGCGACGAGGACGAGGACGGGGCGCGTGGGTCGATCATCGCCGCGCGTTCGCGGCGCTCGTGAGCGTCGTGGGGGTGGTTTTGGCCGTCGCCGCGCGACGGGAAGACGCGCGCGCGCGGTCGGCGGCGTCGGACGCGATGATGGGGGCGACGGGAGGTGGAGCGACGGGCGGCGCGAGAGGGAACGCGCGAGAGGGTGTTGACGCGGCGGACTACGGAGCGCGGACTTTTGAGCGCGCGAGCGCGCTCGATGACGCGCGAAGCGCGAGCGAGAAGAGCGGTACGGTCGACTTCGACGCCCTGAATGAACGGCTCTCGGGATCGGTGTGGGACTTTAACGAGGCGAGACCGAGGACGGCGGCGGAGAAGATGGCGGCGGCGACGAGCGAGGCGCGGCCGCTTCCGGCGTTAGGGCAAACCACACGCGGTGGGAGCACGAACAGAGACGTAGCAGAGGGTGAATCACGCTCGTCGTCTTATTCGAAGAAAAGTGACACGAACAGGGCGGGGACGTTACAGCCGGGCTTGGCGTTGACGGACGAGGAGATTTACGATCCCGCGTTTGTCGACGATGAGTACGAGCACGGCAAGCGGTCGGGACGAGAGCTGGTGAAGAGATTTTTAAACCCACCGATGTTGAACACGACGTGGGACACCGGCCGACTGCGTCGGCTCGGGCGTACCCTGTACCTCGACGGTAAACCATGGTTGATGCGCGCGGTGTGTTACTCCCCTGTGCCAGTCGGATGGGACCCAGATTGGTTTGAGCCGTATGGTGACTTTTTTACGAATGACTACGCGGGTATATTTGAGCGCGACATACCTCTCATGGCTGCTGCGGGCGTGAACACGATGCGCATCTACACGTTGAAGTTTTCCAAGCGCCACAGGCAATTCTTTGATTTGGCGCATCAGTACAACATATCGATTCTCATCGGCTATGACTTTGAAGACGGTACAAAAAGCTTCTTCAACACCGCAGAGACGATGGAGAATACGCAAACTGAACTGCGCAAACTTGTGCAATCGGCGAAGCATCCGGCCGTGGTCGGTTGGATTGTCGGCAACGAGTTGAACGGCCCGTGGAATTTGTACGTGTGCGATAGCGATTTGGCTGAAAACTTTGGGGTAGGCGGATGCCAGTTTGACGATTCGATCGAAAAGCTGATGAAGTCGATCAATATGCTCTGCGGGATGGTCCGATCAGAAAACATGCTCTGCGGCACAGCCATAGCGAACGTAAACTTGCCAAAGACTAAACAGCATCTGGTGGGACGCCAGCTGTGGGGAGCTTTGAGTTGGATAAAGTTAGCCGATCGTTACATGGACCAAATCGACTTTTGGGGAGTAAACTTGTACACGCGGCGTTACTTTTCTCCAATGGGACTGTTTCAGCGATACCATCTGGTGAGTAAACGTCCGTTTTTGATTACGGAGTATGGCGTTGATGCCTTTAGCCTCAATCCAGAACTGGATGGTCTCAACGGGTACGACACGATGGGGACCGAGGACGAGGTTTCACAGGCAGATTGGCTCGCTACGATGGTAGAAGATATAGAGCGACACTCCACGGTGTGCAAATCTGGTTGTGGAGTTAGATTTACGTCTGGGGGAGCCATCATGGCTTGGGTCGACGAATACTGGAAAGGCAAAGCAGTGACTCCTGTGCCGACCAACGACGAGCGCATTCCAACGATCACGCGAGTATGCCCATCGCTGAAGGAATATTTACATTCTCCGTGTGGATACATGTCCCCGACGCAGCCTGACTTGTACGTGTCCGAGGAGTGGTTCGGAATGATGGCGGTGAAGAAGAAATGTAGCATAAACAAGGTGGACCTACTGCGACCAAGAGCTGCTTATTACATGCTGAAGCTGCTTTGGAAGGACGGGGGGAGCTGTACTATATTCCACGGCCAAGATAATCAGCCAGCCTACGATATCGACATGTATCCAGACTGCTCGAAACTCATGAAAAGTTATCACAACAGAACGATGCACTTGTTTATGCGCGCCGAGGCGGAGGCATTCCACGGAGTCAAGCTCAACCCGAATGAGCCGACACCGATTTATGCGCACTTTGAAAACTTTAGTGCAATCTTGACGCATCCAAAAGGGGCGATCAACCCGGTTTCGACGGCATTGCAAAGCACTTTTTTGACCTGTCACCACATGCGACAGATTAATCGCAAAAGTAACAGAGCGTGTCCGGAGCCGCCGACATTATTTACAGACTTGGAGACGTACATAGAAGATCAAAAAGAGCGATTTGAGCAACCTGGCGACACGAGTTGCCCCGACCGCGAAGCCGTCGATGCCTTAAAACTTGAGGTTGAACTCTGGACGGTGTTATACGCAGCGGTTATCTTGTACTTGGGCGTTGCTCTCGCCATCCGTTGGCGTCTTACGCGTCGATACGTGCGAGATGCTTTGGTCTCTCTTTCTCGATCGAATTTCTTGATCGTTCGACTGTTTGTTGCGGAGGATCGCGCAATCGCGGATATCCAGAAACGAGCTGCACGCGCGTTGGGTGCGCCTTCCAAAGCGTCTCGCCAACTCGTCGGCGAACTCAGCAAAGAATCTCCACCTGTCGAATTCGAAGAAGATTCTCTCACTCGTCTTGGCCCGGAGCCATCGGGAACAAGCTCAATCGAGCGTGATATTGAGCAGTGGAAAACTAGGCTTGCGCCCATCGCGCAAAGTCTTGGTGATTTATTCGGATTCCAAAACGGTAGCGAAGGTGTCGCAAGCACACGAGAAAACTGCGTCGACAAGTGTGCGATGCTGCTTTGGAACACGTCTCAACTCCAAGACGCGCCGAGCTCTAACAAATCAGACTGGGCCGCGCAGGCTCTTCATCAGAAAACGTTTGCGAATTATAAGCGATACATGAGTTACACTGGCATAGATTTTTCTCCGCGTGGAACTGAGACGCTGGCGTCTTCCATGTCGAAGGGAGGCACTGATGCGAAGCTATGCCAACTCGTACTGTTCGAGCTCATTTACCAAGAGTCTGCCAATTTGAGGTTTATGCCAGAGTTTATGATGTTCATATTTCACATCATGGCGGCGGCTGTCGTCAACCGAGGCACCGTGTGTTCGGCTGTACCCGAGTCCGGCTTGGCTTTTGAAGCGGATGATTTTCTCACCTCTATTGTGCGACCGCTGTACAATTTCATCGCATTGCACATGAAAAGTGCCGCCCCTCTTCATCTTCGCATGGGATACGATGATATGAATGAAACATTTATTGATGTCTCAAAGTTGAGGCGTATGCTGAACATAGACGCTGAGATGGGCACAAGCTCTTATGCCAAGTTCAGGCATTTTGTGCGCACTGCGGCAGCCGCTAAGGAGAAAGATCAGAGTTTGAGCGTTGTTTTTAGAAAGACTTACAGAGAGCATTTAGGTTGGATGACGATGTATGTCAACTTCCATCGCATTTTTGCGCTCCTGTCGTTGATGCTGCACGTTATGATTGTGCACGCATTTGTGAAATTCGCAGAACCGGCGATGTACTCCACCACGGCGCTGACGGCAGCCGTGTTTGACCTGATCATCGAGTCGAGAGTCATTTTCTTCGACCGAATTGCGTTGTTCCATAGTCGAGTAGAATCAGTCGGCCGTGCCGCTTTCGCTATAGCAGTTTTGCTGCTCGGGATGGCTTTTGCCACCGACTTCATCGATGTGAAGACGTTTGCTGCAGTCGGTTTCCCCTACGTTGGGATGGTTTTGGCCAATATCTCTGGCTACCAACTCACTTCGGGTGACAAAACGGACAGATATTTCACAGAGAAGGTGAACAATGCCGTATCAGGCAAAGACCGACGGGCGTACACCGTCTTCTGGATCGTCACCTTTACGTTGAAGTTGACCCTCGATTATATTTTGATGGTCAAACCCCTCATCGCACCAACGAAAGCGATTCTGGAACTCGATTTGTACTGCTGGAATTACAACTTCGCAGGGGCTGACTGTGATGCTTACGACTATAACGAACTCCTCTCACCACAGCTAATCGAAATGACTCGTTTGGCGAGACGATATGGATTCAAATTTCTCATGTTATTCGAACGATGGATGCCGAATATATTGCTGTACTTTGGTAACACGTTCTTCTACTTCATCACGATGCTTGGCATCGCTAGCGCATACAGGCGCTACAAGAACACAGGCATTGCCAGCGGGTGGGCACGCACAGTTCTTGATATGCCGCAAAACGTGGATTTATTTGCGCAAAAAGTTTTGACCTCTTCTCCCAAGCCGGAACCACCATCGGACTCTTCGACAGCGCTGTGTTCAGAAAGCGTTTCGGATGCATGGTTCTCTTTCGCGAAAGCATGGAACGAGATCGTGAAGTCGACGCGCTCAAGAGACCTCTTGAGTAACGAAGAGACCGATCTTCTTTTGTTCCGTATCCTGGATGGACCCACGAGCGAAAGCTTCTTCGGCTCTCGGTACGTTGTTTTCCCCATCATGCTCAGTGGCTCTTTGTTCAGTGGAATTGGTGTTCAGCGCAACGAAAAGATGCGGTTTGCATTTTCGTCATCCGTGATTGCGCAATCGATTGACTTGCTCGCTTTCATCGCTACATGTGTCCTCGGAATCGTCGACGCCAAAGACCGTGTGCAGTTTGTAGAATTGCTCAAGTCTCTCGTTGACCTCATGTCGCTGAGCTTGAGCGAGCATTCCCATGCGATAAAATGGCTCGGGTCGCTGCGCGAGCAATCGGTGGGACTACTGAAGCTGTTGCGAGTTAGTGAAGATGATGAAAGTGCGTTTGATACCAGTCGAATTCGCTCGCAGATGGAAAATTTGCTCAAACTCATCAGCACTGAGATCGCAAAAGACCGCGACAAGGAAAGCGCAACGCACAAAGAAACGAATGTACTCCTGGTCAAAACGTGCGAGAAGCTTCAGCAAATCATGGATTTTGATGCTCTCGATTCGTCATCAGCCAAAATTCGAAGTGCGGCGTCCTCCAAGGCTGGATCGTACGTCATCAAACAAATGGATCTGATGCTCTCTACGGCGAACCCCGCCGCCGAACCTTCTTTGGACGAAGCGAAAGACATCTTTCGATTTTTCGTAACGAGCCTCGGCGATCCTACAATGAAGAAACCGATGACCGTTCGTCAGATGCCGATGCTGACGACGCTAACTCCGGTTTACACCGAAGAAATTCGCACTTCGTTGGACACGTTGACGTCAACAATCGATGGCGAATCCGTCACGGGATTTCGCTTCATGGTCAGCATGGCACCGTCTTCATGGGAGAACATGATCGAACGCACTGGTGTGAAGGTGAAAGACTCAAACTACGAGCACTTTTTTGATCGCGCGATGTTGGAAAAGAACACTGCTTTGTCCACATTCACCGATGAGGAAAAACGTCTGAGTGAAGAAACCATGAACTGGGCGAGCGGCGAAGGTCAAACTTTATATCGTACGGTGAGAGGCTTTGCCTCTTACATCGATGCCCTACGATTATTGGCTCGCTTGGAAGGCGTCCCTGAAGATGAGATCGAACCATTGGTTCGTGCAAAGTTCGAGCACGTCCTGTGTTGCCAAGTCTACAACTCCCCGGGATATACGATGAACACTGAAGTGGAGGCGCTCGTGGAGCAGTTCCCGCACGTCACGGTTAATTATGTCGAACAACCGAGTGGTGATAATGATAACTTCGCAATTGCAAAGCTCAGTCGCGGCGCAGACGGAAAGTTCAAGCGAACGCATCGTGTTCAACTTCCTGGCCATCCGATTGTTGGCGAAGGCAAGCCCGAAAACCAAAACATGGGATTGGTTTGGTCGCGTGGCATGTATGTGCAAACGATTGATATGAACCAAGATGCACATCTCGCAGAAGGGTTAAAACTTCGTAACGTTCTGAGCTTGTATGGATCCGACGACGGCATCGTGCTCGTCGGCTTTACTGAACAACTGATTTCTGGGCATCAGGGGTCAGTGTCGAGTTTTGCAGCCACTTCTGAAACGGTCTTTGGGACTTTGTTGCAGCGTTTCATGGCGAACCCTCTTCGTGTCCGCCTGCACTATGGCCATCCTGATATATGGGATGGTGCATTCATCCGCTCATGTGGTGGAGTCTCTAAGGCTTCTCGAAGACTGCACTTGTCAGAGGATGTGTACGGCGGTATGAATGTCGTGCAACGGGGTGGCAAAATTGAGTACGTGAACTTTATCACCTGTGGCAAAGGACGAGAAGTTTCATTCGATGGCAACAACCAATTCAATCGAAAGATCGCTACTGGGAACGGTATGCAGCTCATCTCGCGTGACTTTCATAGACTTTCAAAGAGCATGGACATTTTCCGCAGCTTGAGCTTTTTCCAGTCGTCGGTCGGGTTATTTTACACAGAATTCATGCTGTTTAATTCCATGGCCGCCTTTGTCTTGTGCAAGACAATGATCGCAATGTTTAGCATTGAGACGTATTACAAAACTGGCGATGCCTTCGATAACGTCGGTTTCCACCAAGAAATTGGCCTTGAAACACTGTATCCATCGCAATGGATGCTTCAAGCGAGCATGGTGATGGCCTGGCCTGGTATGTTGCACGGTTGGATCAGCGGTGGTTTAGTACAGATGGTCAAAGATACGTATCGCGGTATCGTTACGGGATCTTTCGTGTACCACATGTTCATCGCCAAATCGAGAGGCCATGCTATCGATTCTTCGATCAGCTCTGGTGAGGCGTCGTACCGCGGCACCAAACGCAGTATGAGTATGAACGCCTCGTTTGCCGACCTTTACATGCAGTACGGGGTTTCTCACATCATTCCAGCGATGTCAACTTTGGCGATGACTCTTCTGCTCACAGAACTTTCTACATTCAGCGCAAAGTACGTCTTCGTGACGACAACTTGGCATGTATGGATCGCCGTCATTCTTTGGATGTTTTCACCTTGGTTCTTTCATCCACAGAGTTTCAAGGAGGGCGTCCCCGCGATAAACTTCACTTCTTGGCTGTTCTGGCTTGATCACTTCAAAGTCGGCAATCAAGGTCGAGTCAATCAAGATGGCACTTGGTGGATGTGGCAGGTCAAACGTATGAAGTCCTTACGCGCCATGCCAAGACATCTCAAGATGGAGTACATCACGTTCCGCATTCTGCCTGTCCCGCTCATCCTTATGGTGTGCAGTATGGCGGCAATTCGTGTGAGCAATTTCGACACGATTCCGGCCGTGCGCGGCGTCATCGTTGTCACTGCAGGTATCGCTGGATTGTTGCTCACTGGAGTCTATTTCATGAGTACTTCGCCGTCGTTCTTCTGGCCGCAGCGCGTAATCGCAATCGGGGAAAGACTGGGTCTCGTATCCAGCGAGGTCGGTAAACGCAGCGCCATCTTGATGTACAATATGTGCGTCCGAGTCTTCTTGTTTGTGTTCCATATGAAGCTCTGCGTACGTTTATTCAGCGAAACGCTCGATGCTGAGCAGCGCCAGAACAAAATGGTTTTCGCCTTGGCGGCATTCTGCACGGTGCACTGTGTCGTTCATACATCGTCACTGATCTCCGATATTCCACTGCCTGTATTCAAGCACGTGGCTCGAACGATGCGCATCTTCAGTGACTTTTGCATGCGAGATGTGGATGAGGTAATCGGATTGGCTCTGCATATTTGCCTCGCTCTGCTGTCCCTCGTGCCAATTTCCTACGTTCACGCAAAGATGTTGTTCAACAGAGCATATGCATCCGTGCTAGGCGTCGAAATGCGCCGCCGCACTTTGGTGACTACAATCAATCGGGCGATGACGTCGCGTTCGGTAAAAACTTGGTTTCTGTCGTCCAGAGTTTTCATCCGGAAGGTCCTCGGCCTGAAATCAGCTCCTGTCCGCTACGCTAGACCGATGCCGAGCACCATCCCGGATATGAAGGAAGATTTGGCATCAGTGGGTGACATGACGACCAACAAAAACGAGAGAGTCACCGAAATCAAACGTAGGATCGAGCCTATTGCTTCACACCTCGCGGATCTTTTCGGTTTCCAGAAGAGCGCGAAGGACTCTACATTCACCACTGAGGAAGTCGACGTCCCGTCCAACCTCGCAAACAGCGTTGACAGTTTATCCGTCTGGCTTGAGCAATTACTCACACAAAAAGAAGATGTATCGAGTTACTCAACCAGTTACTTGGATCGATATTGGAACGATGTTGTACACGAACTTCACGCGCATTTATTCCAGAACTACAACAACTGGGGCGCATACACTGGCATGGTGGACGCCGTAGCTTCGCACGCGAAACGCAACGCTCGTGACGACGATCACGGCGCTAGAGAAATGCTACTTTCGGTGTACATGTCCGACGCAAACGAACTCTGGACGCGTGCAAGTCGTGAACAATCTGTCGCGGTCGAATTGAACGCAAAGCTTCACCACCTGTGTCTTTGGTTTTTGATATACGGGGAAAGTGCCAACCTCCGCCATATGAGTGAATGTCTCTGCTTCATCTTTCACGCCGCACTTTGCGCGGTTACGCTTGACGATAGGCTTCCCGGTGAAGGCGAAGGGCGTATCATGTGCAAACCCGTATCTACGGACGTCATGCCTTATGGTGAAAAGGATTTCCTTCGCACCGTGGTCACTCCGATTTACACCTTCTTAAAGCGAGAAATTTCTGATCGTGCCTCGGCGCCCATTTCGGAGCGCGTAATGTACGACGATGTGAACGAATTTTTCTGGCAATACGACAGATTGGTGCGACTTCTCCCTCCGGAAGAAGAGCCCGAGCGCGGCGAAGAAGACACTGATTACGTTGGCGTACCTCGAAGCATGAAGAATCTTTCTAGAGATGCCAGAACGTACGAGCACCTGCGTTCATTCATGTCCCGCGCGATGGCTTCAGGCGATTCCTCAGCCGTTCTCACCAATGTTTTTTTCAAAACGCATCGTGAAACCTCGGGTTGGTTGAGCATGTTCGTCAACTTTCATTCCATCATCTTGTTCCACGCCGTCGCATTCCATTTATCGACCGCTTACGTGTTCGCGCATGGTTGGAATTGGTCGTACCTCTCGACGTCGATGGTGACGCATGCGTTGCTAAAGTTTGGACAAGAACTCGCGGTAATCCGGTTCCGTAACATCTCGCAAGAGAGTTTTGGCGACTGGATGGTCACCGTGACGAGAGCTGCAATGTTTGTGTCGGTACCAATGTTTTACATCCTGGAGCGTTCGCTGCGCGCCGATCGCAGCACTAAGTACTTTGAAGGTTTGGCGGCGGTGTACGCTCTCGCGAACAGTGGCCTGATGTCCTCTATGGTTCGGCGCCAGCCATTTGTTGGCTCGCCGACGCAAATGGCGACGCCTGTCCGCGAGCGCATCATTTACACTCTATTCTGGCTCGTCGTGCTTTCCACAAAGATGGCGTTTGGTCACTTCCTCCTCATCACTCCTCTGCGCGAGGCGGTGAGCGCGCTGAGGAAAGGAGATCTGTGCTGGAACAAAGAGAGCGATGAGTACACTTCGTGCATCAACCTCGAAGGCGATGCGCTCGTCCAAGCGTTGAAGTTTAAACCGAAGGTCACGTACTTCACCGAGCTTATAAAAGACGACGACGACTATGAAGAAAGCGATATCAATCTCGCTTACTACGAGCCGATTCCCGAGCGCCGGAGAAGTTTGCTATTTTCGCACGCCGGTGGTGGCGATTTCACTGGCGCGTCTTGGGGAGACGAAAGTCAGTTTTCGATCGAACAGAACGTAAACGATTCCGTCGACCCATACAACGGTCAATATCGGGGATGGAGTAGCGCTGCTGCTGGTCCTTCATCGATACCACGTTCTCGGTTGGAGTCTGCAGTGTCTGACATTGTGGATGCCGCGTCGAACGTCGTGAGCAGTGCAATCGGCGGCAAAAAGCTCAGCCTTCCAAACCTCGGTTATATTGGTGAAGAAATTGAAGGTCAATTACCGGAAGCATACTACGACGTGCACGCGTCTCAATTTTTGATGACTGTCATGGTGATCGCGCGGACGCTTCCCGCCGTGGCAACGTACTTTTGCGACACGTTTTTGTGGTACACGTGCTACGCATCAGTCTTTACAATTTTCCTTCAGTGGAGAGGAAAAGTGTCGCACGCTCAACAATGGGCGAGCTTTCTAAGAGATTTTCAACAGATTCCCAATCTGTTCTGCGAAAAAGTCTTGAATAAGTCGTGGCCAAAGCCAGTCGTTTTGACAGGCGATGCCGCCACGAGCGGCGACGCTTCCGGCGATAGCGACGATGATGCATTTGGCGCTAAAGAAAAAAGAGTACGTTCGGGCGGTGGCTACGGCGGCGACGAGCTTACCGAAGGTTTGCTTGATTCTATTGCGTTAACTGTCGTAGAAGATGAGGTCCTTATGGAGTCTGGTGTAAAGACCGCCGCTCCAAATCCAGCTGACTTCTTACCGGAGGCGATGGATGTCAAATGGCAACACTTTTCGCGTGGATGGAATTCGATTGTCGATTCGTTGCGCGCACGTGACCACATCACGAACAAGGAGTGTACCGACTTGAAGTTTGTGTTCCTCCGAGGTCGTGATATCGAGCAAATATTTGACGCCCCGGAGTACATCGTACTGCCCCCTATGCTCACCTCTTCAGTTTTCTCGAGGGCAAACTTCAACACTGGGACGATGGCGCAGTACCCTTCTTTCGGAACGACGCTGATCCAAACCAAGGATTTGCTTTGTGTAGTGATGACCGAAGTGCTTCGGGTGGTGTCACCTGGCGATTCTTCGCTTTTGATGCGGGTCATAACCGACTTGGCCGCGATAGAGGGGGAGCAAATGTCTCATCGTCGCCGCGACGACGTCGGTGGCTATATTCAACTCCGTGACTCCATCATCAAGCTTCTCTTAACGTTGCAAGCGATGAGTGCGTCGACTGATGCGACCCCCATCATCGAAGACGATGAAGATCAAGATGTTGAAGGTTCAGAGACTGAAAGCGATGATGAAGAGGCGCAACTCCTTCTTCTCGGCGATACCGCCGGCGCCGAAAGAGCTCGTTTGAGGAAGGAGCAACGAACAAAACGACGACAACTCAGGGCTATCCGCGAGAAGGAAAAAGATCGTCAGAAACAAATGGTCGAGGCAATCAATCTTGAGATGAAATTTGGCTGTACTGGTATCATTCCCAAGGAAAAGCGCAAAAAGATGAAGGAAAAGAGCGGTATATTGCGCGGATGCTTCGTCGTTCAAGAAAACTGGGACGACATGAGCGCAGAGCAACGAGCTCTCCTGGACGAAAGTGAAGAGCGACCAAACATTCGTAAACGTTGGCGAAGAGGTCGCCGAAAGCTCATCAAATGGTCGAATATTCAAACTGATGCGGATATCGACGCGCAATCGAGCACGCTCGCTGAAGCGTTGCACGAAATACTTCTCGCGGTTCGGAAGATCTGTTCGTTCGCCATGGAAAACGATGGTCGTTGGTCGAACGCAAACAATCAGAGAAAGTATCGAGTGTCGCAGCTTTATTCGCAACTTCTTGAAATGGTGCGCATCGATGCGCTGCGCGACACTGAGCACGTGCGAGTAGTGTCCGCCTCCGCGACGCTGGTAAACAATCGGAAGATTGTCGATTGTTTGTTGAATTCAATGAACAACGTCAATCCTGGTGGTGAGCCGCGTAATCTCGAAGCTCGTCGACAGCTCATGTTTTTTGCCAATTCTCTGAGCTTTACGACGCTGAAAATGCCCACCAAGTTGCGCAACATGCGTGCGTGGACTGCGTTCACGCCTTACTACGCCGAAGAGGTCTCTTACGTGAAGGACGAATTGATCAAGCCTCTTGAAGATCAAAAGACGCTGCTGTCCATCATCCGAGCAACGTACCCGGATGAGTACGAAAACTTCAAAGAGCGCGTTGGGGCCTTGGCGTGCGACGACGTCACATTAACTGAGAAATACTGGGAAGAACTCCGCATCTGGACGAGTGACCACACGCAGTCGCTCAGTCGCTGCGTGCGCGGTGTCTGCAATTATGGGGCAGCGTTGCGCTTTCTCGCGCGAGCGGAAGGGTACGATGAAGATGAGATTGAAACATTGGTCCGCGAGAAGTTCGAATATCTCGTGTCTTGCCAAGTGTACGGAAACATGTTAAGTGCTCCACGAGGTTCCGCTGATAGACAAAAAGCGGAGGATATAAACGAGCTTATCTTGAATCATCCGGAGCTTCGAGTGTGCTTTGTGCAGGCAAAGTCTGACACAAACGACGCGTTCGCGTCGTGCCTCATCGGATGCGATCGAGAAAATAGAACGTTATCTCTCGCGTGCAAGGTAGAATTACCAGGAAATCCAATAATTGGAGAAGGGAAACCTGAAAACCAAAACCACGCCGTCATTTTCAGCAGAGGTGCTTACTTGCAAACGTTGGACATGAATCAAGATGGCTACTTCCCGGAGGCGTTGAAAATGCGAAACTTGCTCGATGTTTTCTCTGAAGACGTCGTCCTCGTTGGCTTTCCCGAGGTGATATTTAGTGAGACTACGGGCGCCGTCGCACAGTTCGCGGCGATTTCAGAGTTCATTTTCCAAACGTTTCAACGTTTCATGACGTGGCCACTCATGGTGCGCTTCCACTACGGTCACCCCGACGTGTGGGACAAGGCATTCACCATGACAAATGGTGGCGTGTCTAAGGCCTCAAAGATGATCCACGTCGCCGAGGATTTCTTCGGCGGCGTGAACGCGATCGTTCGTGGTGGCCGAGTGTTATTTGAAGAGTTCATCGAGGTGGGTAAAGGAAGAGATATGGGTTTTACATCCGTAAATGGTTTCGAACAAAAGATTTCAGGCTCTGCGGGGACAATCTCAATGTCTCGTGACGTTTACAGACTACACCGCTCCATGGACTTTTTCAGAATGATGTCCATGTACTTCAGTGGCCCAGGTTTCTTCATTAGCGTTATGCAAACGGCTTGGTGTGTTTACTTGTACATTCTAGTGCACGCTGGGCTCGCAATTGCAGATCTTGAAATCTATCGTGTCTACCGTTATTTCAAAATGACGGAGACTCAAACAACGTTGTCGCTGTCTAAAGAAGAAGGCGGTTATTACAACTCCATTTACGCGATCCAGCTAGGTTTGCTCACAGTCCTACCTCTCTTCTTAAAGATGGTGATGGATAGAGGATTGCGCGACGGCGTCGAATACACCGCCTCGTCACTTCTTCGTGGTTCGTGGGCGTTCAACATTTTCGCCATGACGACGAAAGGTTACAATTACATGGTCGGTCTCCTTTTCGGTAAAGCGCAGTATATCGCTACCGAGCGGGGTTTTGTGCTACAAAATGCGAACATGGTGGTACTTTACGGCTTGTACGCCAAGTCTCACCTGTACTTCGGCATGGAAGTGTTGCTTCTTTTACTGTTGTTTCACGCGAACACGGTGCTCCCAAAATCACTGCTGTACTCTTGGTCGGTTTGGAGCTTTGGCCTCTGTATCGTCATCACGCCCTGGTGGTTTTCGCCGCAAAGCACGAACACTTACTGGATGCAAAATAGCTGGAATGATTGGCGAAACTGGCTCGATGGTACTTTTGACAAGCCCAAAATCGCAAATGGTTCCTGGAAAGAGTGGCACTCGACGATGAACTCAAGCTATCGGAACAGAATTGGTTTATTCAACAAAGCAGGCGTGTTATTCATGAGTAGTTTTGGACGCGTCATCCTCCTGCTCGTTGTGATTGGTTCTCTGCACGGCAGCGCGCTATACACCGGGCTGACGCAAATCGAACAGTTCAGCGTCAACTTGCGTCGTATTTCCGCTGCGACGGTTGCAATGGGCTTCGTCGTGTTCTTGTACACATCTGCGATGAATTCGGTGGTATTCGCACGCGATGCGTGGTTACAATTCCCCGACAAACTGTGGAAAATTAGCGTGTATCGCGGACTGGTACGCCTGGGACTCTTCCTCGTCTGGAATGGGTTGTACTTTTTCGCTTTGCACGTCGAAACCGGCAGCAACAGCTTGTTCCGTACGTGGTTCATGACTGGTCTCGGCGCTTGGTGCGTCGTGGCGATAGTCATCGAGGCGTGCTGCCTCGTGAGTGACAAGAGTATCATTAGTTTCGGCGAAAGCTGGCTCCCGATCAAAACGGTGGATGGCGAACCGGAACCTCGAGGAAACGGTGTGCGTCGCGCGTTGCAACCATTTGTGTACCGCGCTCGCAGCGGCTTGGCCGCAGCGCGAGGATTTTCAGACTTTTGGTACAAAGAGATGGACAAGCTCTTCGGTTTAATTATCTTTACTTTAGTGTTCTGCATGTCGCTGCTGCCCGTTGCGACGATGCAGACCGTCCTCATCTGGAACGAGGCGTTCAGCGACATCCTCACAAAGAGAATCGGAGTGCAGGATACCGTGTCTTCGATTTTAGATTAGACGCATAGCCGCACAGCGTCTTCAAACTGTAAATTGATATTAGAACTTTAGTCATCCTTCTTCGCCGGAACGCGCCGTTCGTCGCCGCCGCGCAGGGCCGAAACGACGTACAAGAGCAAAACTAAATTCACCGCCACGATCGCAAACATCCCCGCACACGTCGCCCGTCCACTCTCAGTCGCTAAAAATGTCGCTCCGTATCGCTCGTACGCCGCCGGACACGTCGTCCGCAGCGTCGTTTTATACGTCGCGTACGGCGCCGCCGCGAGCGCCGCCGTAAACCACCCCAACCGTCGCAGCGCCGCGCGTTCGTTCGCGCTCGCCCGCCGCTCGCCCTCACCGTCCGACATCGTCCGATCCGTTCTCGCCCGTCGACACCGCTACCCGCCGTGGATCGCGCGCTCGTAGAACGCGTACACGACGAGCGCCAACACGCACGCGAAGCCGCCGACCAGAATC
>Ga0222716_10000921_pt1 | contig 24958 bp, 14 predicted proteins | sample C33_13DmetaG_FD_165044 | JGI IMG/M metagenome (GOLD analysis project Ga0222716, IMG submission 165044) | Estuarine water microbial communities from San Francisco Bay, California, United States - C33_13D | ecosystem: Environmental > Aquatic > Marine > Unclassified | place: USA: California... | reverse complement strand
GACGACACGCGATAAAATCACTCGCCCGTGCGAACCTCCTTCGTGGGGGTGATGATTTCGCCGACGGGTGGGAGGAAAAACCACGCGTCGTCGTGTGCTTCGTCAACACCGAAGACGAAGACGAAGACATCATCATCTTTTTGCGCATCAAAGCACTAAAACTCCCTTTGGTACACCGAGGAGGAGGACGATAAAAAAGAATCATCGATCGATTCAAACTCGTCCCTCCTCTCTTCGAGGAGGCAGAGACTGCGAGAGACGCTAAAGCTGCGCTTCGCGCACCAACAAAGCTCGTCATCGTCGCGTTTCGCATCGTCATCATATCGTTTTGAAAAGTGGAGAAATTTCGATTGGAAAAGGACGGACCGTCGTAAAAACAATCTTCAGAAGTAAAAAGAATACCATCATGGGAGGACCGTATTCGGGATCGTCTCTCGCGCGATTCGTCCGCGTCGGTGCGGTCGCCACCGGGATTACCTACGGGTTTGTCGTCAGCGGCGTGTGGAGTTTGGTGCGTCTTCTTCTTCTTCTTTGTCTTCTTCTTCGGTTGTTCTTGTTTTTGTTGTTCTGCGCTTTGTTTGTGCGTCGGGGAATCTCTCGTGTCTCTCTCGAGTTTTATACATCTTTCGTTTCTTTCTCTCGTCTCGGAAACTGACGGCGGCAAATGTGTGCACTCGTCGTTGGTACTCTCATTTTTGCGAACAGGTGAAACCATCGCCGAAATCGGCAAAGAAGCACTGAAAACCATCGATTGGAGCACTCAAACTCCTACACAGTAGAGAGCGAAAGATTAGAGCGATCGGATTAGAGAGAGAGAACCACCTGTGTGTTCGGGTACTCTGTTTAATGAAACAACATTGACTATGTGTATATATAACAATAACAAAGGGAAGACTAGTATTACTGCGACGATGATTTCTGCTGCTTCTTCTTTTAAGTGCTCAAATCTTCCATGCAGTTGATCCATCGGTCCAGACTTATGGCGTTGGCGTCGTCCATGGCGTCGTGGTCGCTGCGACCGTGTCTCGCCAACTCGAGAAGGACGAACAATTTCTTAATCGGCGTTTGGTGGTCGAGCATGGCGCACGCGGCGTCGACGTCCTCAACTCGGAAGGCTTCGATTTCTTTGATGACTGCGGTGGCTTCGTCCGTGGTTAAGGATGGGACCGAGACCGTCGCGTCGAAGGCGTCGGTGAGACCCATGTCGTCCAAGACGAGTTTGTTCGACGTGGTACCGATGACGAGTAACTTTTTTCCTTTCGGCGGTTGCCTTTTAATGAGCACGAGCAAGGCTTGCAAAACGACGTTGGAAAACCTCGGGCCGATGGAGACGTATTCTAACAGTCGCTCTAAATCGTCCAAAACTAACAAGGACAAGTTGGATTTGTACGCGTCGTCGAACACTTTCGCCAACGTTTGCACTTTGCTCATCTCGTTGTGTCCAATCATAGAATCCGCGCTGACTATTTTCATGAACGGAAACTCCGCGTTCATCGCTAACGTAGCCGCGAGTGCGGTTTTACCACACCCGACGCCTCCTTCTAACAAACACGCGAGTTTCGGGGTTTTCTCGCTCACTCGGACTTGTTCGACCAACGCCGAAGACGTGCCCAACAATTTTTCAAATCGAGAACCGTAACTAATCATGCCGTTCAATCGACACCGCTCGAACGTTTCCGTGGCTGCACCAAACGCCGGGACAACTTCACTAAACGCGCGATCGAAATCGTCTTTCGTCACTTTAATGTTATCCTCGTCGATTTCTGCGGTTATATCGGCGACGTTGACGTGTCTGGTCAACGCGAACGACACCGCGCTCTTCACTAAACCTTCAATTTCCGCGCCGGAATAGTTTTGCGTCTTCTTCGCCAAATCTGACACGTCCACGTCTTTACTCAGAAACTTATTTTCGGACATTTTGTTCGAGTGGATTTTTAAGATTTGCGCTCGTCCAGCTTCATCCGGTAAGCCGATTTCAATGTGCACTTCTAATCGCCCGGGACGCAAAATCGCCTCGTCGAGCATATCTTTTCTGTTCGTCATTCCAATCAAGAGAATGTTATTTAAAGCGTCCACGCCGTCGATTTTAGTGAGCAACTGATTGACAATGGAGTCGTGAACTCCGGTTCCGCTGTTTACCGAGCCTCTCGATTTACACACCGCGTCGATTTCATCGAAGATGATGATGTGCAACTCGCTATCGTCGCCTTTTTGTTTATACTCTGCTTCGGCGTCCGCGAACAACGCTCGAATATTTTCCTCGGACTGACCGACGTATTTCGACATCACCTCTGGACCGTTGACCACTTTCGGTTCTTTCCCGTTTAACATTTTACCAATCTGTCGCGCGATTAAGGTTTTTCCAGTACCCGGAGGTCCGTGCAACAACATCCCTTTCACGTGCGTGATGCCTAACCGCTGCACGACTGATTGCGGGAAAATTCTCGAAGAGAACGCTCGCCGAAAAATATCCTCGAATTGTTTATCTAAACCGCCAATGCCTAACTTTTCGAACGAAAACTCTTTCGATTTGAACAGAGTGCTGTTCATGACGCTCGATTTCTGACCGGAAATTTTAATCCCGCTGTTCGCCGCGGTTTCGAAAATCAACGTCGTCGAGGACGTAAACAAACCTCTCTGATGTTTCACTTTATTATTATTATTATTATTATTAGAAGATGTCCGTTCATCCACCTCGTCGTCTCCTTCAACGAGTTGCATGACATCGTTCGATATCCCACCAACGGTGACTAAATAATTGTTCCCGCAAAACTCAATCGCAAACTTTTGCCCAACCGTAAACACGTGCGATATCAACGTCCTCGAAATCACGCCGTGCATCTTCTTCGCGTCCACGTCTTCGTGCTTCCCGTTTTGCACCAACACTTGCCCAACTTGCGGCCGCGTGAATTCCAACTCCATCGTCATCATTAACGCGTTAAAATCACCTCCATCGTTACCACCATTACTGGTCGACGTGCTTTTGGGCGTTTGGAATTGGTGCGCTTGAATCTCGTCCCCGGTGCTCACTCGCAAGTGTTTCCTTTGCACTCCGTTTAAGCCGATTTGCCCTTGGTGAATGGTGTCGTGCGGTTTCGCGAAGAGGACGATGTCGTTTAATTCGATGTACGGACTGGTGGTACATTTTTCGGAGTAGTCCTCCGGGGAGACGAACGCGCAGTTCGTTAACGCTAAATCCTGTATTGTTTAATAACACACATAATACACGCATCATCGATTGGTGGTTTCAGAGAGAGAATGTGCGAGAGCGTGAGCGGCACCATTTCCAATTCCGTTTTCGCGATTCAATTCTCTCACAAAGACAAACGCAAAGAGAGGAGACGACGAAAGCAGCAAAACGCAGAGACGAAAACGAAAGAAGAACGAAAAAAGAACAGAGAGAGAAAGAAAGAAAGATCTCTCTCTCTCTCTGTGTGTGAGTAGTATAATACGAAGAGTACGTACCTGACTCGGGCAGTTCACCACTTGAAAATGCATCTTTCTTTCTTTCTTTCTTTCTCGCGAGAGAAGAATTAAAATGATGAAAAATTCTGAAGAGAAATTTTTTTTGTTGTTGTTGTTTTTTTGTTGTTGTGAAAAACGCTCGCTTTTTTTGTTGTGTTGTTTTAAAACGAAAGTTTTTTGCACTCGCGATTTTTTTTTCTCTCTTTTTCTTTGCCTTTTTGAAAAAACAACACAACACTTGACTCTCTGCTGACTGTAAAAAAGAGAGTAAGAGAGAGAGATTCAGAGAGAGAGAGAGGATCATCGTTCGTTGGCAGTGTGCCCACAAGATTTCGAGATCAATTTTTGTTTCTTAACAGCGTTTCCTCGATCTCGTTGTTGTCGCGTGTGTTGTCGTAACTTTAGTACACAACTCCTTCTGAATTAGTGCGCAGCAAGTGGACCTTTCGTTTTACATGGAAAGAAATCACGAGAACGAGAACAACACTGACGACGCGAAGAAAGGAGGCGCGTGGGAACGCGGCGGGATTCACTCGCTCTCGGACGCGAAAATACAAAAACGAGAACAACGCTTTAAACGAACCACTTCAGAGGAGGAGGAAAAGGAAAAGGCAGAGGCAGAGGATAAAAGAGAAGCGGGAGGATCCTCTCTTCTCTCGTATTTAGGCTTCAACTTCAACGAGAAACAGACGGACGATTCCGTGTTCCAGGAACGATTGAAACCTCGGTACCAAGCGGCTGGGTCGAGAGATTCGTGCGGATTGTTTTCGTTAGGGAGAGGGTGGCAGGAGTTGTACGCCGCGCGTGCGGGGTGCGGCGGGAGTTCGAGAGGAGGAGGAGCTTTCGAGGACGAGGAAGACGAGGAGGACGAGAATACGCGTGATAAGAACAACACGAATACTACGAAGAAAAAGAAGACGACGAAGAGTAGTTATTTCTTCAGTACGAAAACGAGTACGAAGAAAGCGAGAGAACGGTGTTAATTGATTAGACGCCGAGAAAGAGAGAGGAAGGTAAACGCGATGACGGATCGTCGTCCTCAGTTTTTTGAGGAGTTGTTGATCGAGATCAAGGATAATGGACCGAGTTGTTCTTACGTACGCGCTGTGCACGATTATCTAAAAGGAACAGACGCGACTTTTGCGTCTTTTGATCATTTAAACGCGTGCAGATGCTTGATGCGTTTGTGCGTGAAGGACGAAGCGTGCGCGAGCGAGGTGTTTGAATCGGACGAGATTTGCGAGTATTTAAGGCAAGGATTACGCGAGAGAGAGGATGTGGTGAGATGTAAAAATACCTTGTACGTGATGATCAACGCGATGCAATGCGCGACGAAGTTTGTGAAAACGCATATCGTTGAGGTAATTGTGATGGACCCGCATTTTAAGGATTTGCCGAGGACTGTGCCGGCGGTGCGCCCGGTGTTGGCAAAACTCATCGCACTGAGTATGCGTAGCGCAGAATTTGTAAATAAGCAACGCGATTACGAAGCTGAGGGTAGATGCTTACATTTAGTGAACAGCTATGACTTTGTTCAACACTTCTTCGGCGCTTTACTTCTATGGACGCGCGAATGGACTTTGGAAGAAGAGGACGAGGCGCGCGCGGACGTTGAGTGTATTTTCGAGCGCGTGGTTGATGCGGAATACTTCCCGACAATGTTTCGGAACCTGCACGAAAAACAGGAGGCAAACGCTCGAAGGAAGGAAGTGTTATTGCGAGAATACTTGTTTAAAGACTTCGGGGGGGATGCGACGGCTTGTTTTGCCAAAGTCGAAAAGATGGTACCGGTGTTGTTTTGCGACGCGCAATCGACTCTGTTGCACTTCTTGGGGAGACTTTCGGTTAAAGCACGCCGCTTTGATGGTAAAACGGTAAACGACAAACACCCGTACGTGTTGCCAGAATCCGTGATGGCGTTCCTTTTGGATACGACGAGGGAAGCTGCGAAAGCGTGCAAAAAGTATGCAAAAAACGACGATGCGGGGTTCGCCGAGCGAAACGTCTTGCGCGAGTGTTTGTTTACCTTGCGTTCGATTTCCGAGATTGAGTCTACACCGCATGTTCCGGATACGGTTGGGTTCTTAGCTGGAACTGGACTCGCTCGTCTTCTCGTTGGGATGATTATTGCGTTAGATCCGCCCTCGGGAAGCCGCCAATCGATGAAGGCGAAAGGACCAGCCAAGGCTGAAGAGATACCTAAATTCCCAATCGACGACCAAGCGTTTGGAGGTCAAAATTTCGTACGCGACAACTTTCCGACGGTGAAACCGTACAACGGATATCGCGTCGACATCATAGCCACGTTAGCGAACGCCTCCCACAGACGTCCGAGAGTGTGTGAAGACGTTCGAAAACTTGGCGGCGTTGCCGTCGTGTTATCGCACACTCGAGGCGAGGAAGGTGACGACGGCGCCATGGACGGATGCGAAGAGGAACCTTTCTTGCGCGAGTGGGCGTTGTGGGGTACGCGAAATTTGTGCGAGGCAGACGATGTGATACGGAAAGAAATCGAAGTTTTAGCGCCGGAAAAGATCCTAGAGGCTGAGGAGTTGATGAAGCGAGGGTTAAGAGCCGAGTTGAATCCGGAAACTGGGAAGCCGAGAGTGGTTTCGATAGAGAAATCGAGTAAAGTCGAGATGGAAACGGTGAGCGCGCTTGGAGGAGGTCCGATGGCGACGCGAAGGACAAAAAAAGTTCGCCACGTGGAAACGCAAAAGAATGAAGATGACAGGAAAGAAGTAAGAGCAGAAGAAGAAGAGTTTCAGATTCCAAAGAATTGGAAAGTCGCCGAGCTTTAATAGAGTGTCTACGTATTGTACATAGGTAGATTAAATTATCATCCCCTACCGGGATGGCAAGGATTTATGATTACTCGTTTCTTTCTTCTTCCGACTACTGCACACAACGAAGCGAACCAACGCGACTAACGCGACACCCCCGGCTAGAACTATCATCCGCATGTCTTTCCTCTTTCGCAACCTCTCCTCGACTCGATCGTCTTGCACCTCCCTCACCGCCGCCTCGTACTCTCTCTCCGCAACCTCTACATCGAACGTCTTTTGAATTTTCACCAAACTCGTCTTCTTTGACCCCACACTCGCGTTCGTTTCGTTCGTCACCACGACACTTTCCGCGCCGTGTTTCTCATAAAACCGAACCAACTTTTTCCTCTCCCCATCCGCAGTCGCGCTCACTTTGAAAACATTATCCTTGGCCGCGTGCAACTGTCCGTAATACATGAGCAAGGACCCGTATTTCAATCCGCGGTACTTTCTCGAGATTGCAATATTCACGCCGTACCACGAGTCCGTATATTTGCACCCTTGCGCGAACCCAATCACCGCAGACTCGACTTGTTTTTTCAACTTTGACGGCGAAAACTTCTCGGTGAGTACTCGATTTTTCTCGCTCGTCTCCGCGGTCGTCTCGTTCCGTTTTCTCTTCTTCTTTTTGTTCTTCTTCTTCGGTTCTTCCTTGACCAACAAAATCCAAAGCTGATCCGATTCTTCGTGCAGCGCGCACAACCTGTCGAAAAACTGATCGTCATCTACTTCTTCTCCTCGATAGTCTCGTTCGTCGCCGTCTCTTTTTTGTCGTCGTCTCGATCCTTCTTCTCTCGTCGCGAATCGATGTTCCTCGGGGAAACACTGCGCGTGTATCTCTTTCACGTCTCGGGAAAATTTGCGAATGGTGTTCCCGCTGCCGTCGTTGAACGGGTTGAGGACGATTAAGGAGAGAGATTGGGATATTTTCTTGGTTAACATTATTTGTGCGACGATAGAATGCGGCGATTGACGTTGAAAATGTTCTCTCTTTCTCTCTCGCGCGTCTCGAGTTAGTTGTGACGATGATGATGAGAAGAAGTCACAAAAAGATACGAAAATGTGGACCAACTTGTGGTAAAAAATCGATAGTTGGCTTTTCTTGCTTTTTGTTCTGTTCTCCTAACGTGGCATGAAGATATATACACACAACACGAATACTACTCATTATGCTCTCTTTCTTTTTCTCACACATTCTCTCGCTCGCCTTTTCCTTCTCTCTTAGTTAATACGCAGCCTCGGCGGTGATGACGTCGTCGATTTTCAAAATCATCTTCACCACTTGCGTCGCGAGCGATACTTGCTGAATCTTACCAACCATAGTTTCAAACACGCCTTGTTCTTTCATGTCGCACGTGCCGGTTTCTTTGCAATCGATGCCTAAGCAAAAGTTCTTCTCTTTCAACTGTCTCGCTTTAATCGTCGCCACGGTTTCGATGGGAGGTAAACCAGAGTTTTCGGCCAACGCGTTCGGGACGGATTCCAACGCCTCTGAGAACGCACGCATGGCGTATTGTTCGACGCCTGGAATGGAATCGGCAGCCGCTTCGACCGCGATACCACAGGCAATTTCCGCGCTCCCACCACCGTAGACGATGTGGTTACTTCTGACTAAATTTCTCGCCACGCAGATGGCATCGTGCAGCGATCTTTTCGTCTCGTCAACCATCATTTTGTTCCCTCCTCGGACAAAGATGGTCACCGCTTTACTCGCTTTGCAATCTTCGACTAAAATCATGCGTTCTTTAATGGTACCGAACGCGACTTCTTTTACCGACCCAGCTTTACCTAACTTGTCCGCGGTGAGCTCTTGAAATCTAGGGACGATTCTCCCGCCCGTCGCGATGGCTAATAACTCCAACTCGACGCCGCCGACCCATCGAATAGCTGGTAAATCAGCTTGCATCAACAAGTGGTTCGCCTCGTCGTCAAAACCCCACTGGCAAACGACTAAAGTTGCCCCAGAGTCTTTACACTGTTGCACCATATCCGTAAAATATTTCGCTTCTTGCGCGCGCAACTCTTCGTACTTCTCGGGAGTATCGATGTCGATTTTATGTTTCGTTTTCGGTTTAGGCGGTTCAAACGGACACGTTAAAATGGCAATCTTCGCGTCTTCAATTTCCTTGCGCATTTGCGGGTGCGAGATGTCTTTATCCAACACGATCCCGTTCACTAAGCACGTATCTTCCAACTTCCCTCCGACTTTACCTTCCAACTTTATCAAATCTAGATTCACGTCTTTCCTCTCCAAATCCGCGACGCCCATGACAGCTTTGACGCAAATCTCCGCCATCTCTCGCTTACATCTGTTCACAATTTTCGAACTCAACGTCGTGCAACACGTTTGCACCAACGGCTCGATATTTTCGCGACTAAACTCAAACTCTTCCGAGATGCGCTCCAACTCCGTGATGGCGACTTTGGACGCCATCTCGTAGCCTTCCGCGATTCTCAACGGGTGAATCCCGCGATCTAACAACGTCTCCGCTTGCTCTAAAAGCGCGCCGGCTAAAACAACCACACCCGTCGTCCCATCCCCGATTTCGTAATCTTGTGATCTCGAAAGTTCGACCAAAAGCTTCCCGATTTGATGTTCCACTTCCATGCGTTCTAAAATCGTCGCGCCGTCGTTGGTGATGGTAATATCGCCGTCGCCGGATTGGAGAATTTTGTCCATGCCCTGTTCATGTTAATATGTTGTTATTATTATCATCACCATTGTTAGTATCAGTATCATTAGTGTGTTCGTATTCGAAAGTAGAAGAGTCGCAGAGAGCACCGCTTTAAATGGGGCGTCTTCGACAACGTCGCTCGTCGATCGAAAAAGTCAACAACAAACGAGAGTCAACGGAAGAGGAAAAGAGGAGAAAAAAAATCATCATCCTCCGCTTTTATTATAATAAAAAACGAATAATCATACCTTTGGTCCGAGACTTGATCTCAGCGTCCTCGCCACGCTCTTCGCGGCGAGTATGTTCGCCTTTTGCGCCTCGATCCCCCGGAGTCTTTGTTTAGAGCTTTGTTCCTGTGCAATAATACAGAGAGAAAAGCGATGCGATGAGACGTTTGTTTTCCGATCTCGATGCGATTCTTTCCGCCGCCGCAAAAGCACCACTCGGCAAAGAATAAAAGCGCGCGAACGAAAAAGAGAAAGAATTACGAAAAGAGAGACGATTATAATTCGTACCTTGATGATCAAAAACGGTCGCCCGTACTCGTCGAATGCGAGGGACATGGTGAGATTTACTCCTCTTTAAAAGTTGTGTATAAAAGTGGTTGTTGTGTGTGTCTGTTTTTTAAGTGAAGGAGTGAGTTTTGCACCAAAAAGAGCAGTCGAAAAAGTTTTTTTGAAGAACAAACAACAGAGAAAAATGCGACTAATATGTAGGATAAACACGTCATACGCGTGTATAGTATACTCTATATATTTACGTATATTTAAACGATTTATATTTAAACCCCGAAGACTTTGATGCTCCCTTTCGTGTCCGCGATGGCGAACGCGTCTTTGCCGAACGGTTCTTTCGCGGAGGCGTTAAAGTGGCCCCAACAGGCGCACGAGATTGGCGAAGAAGTCGATGTGGATCCAACGTCCCACGAGGCAACGACTGCACCGGTGGACGTGTTGAAACACTGGACGCCGTTACCGATATCGCCGGTGGAAACGAGGACGTGTGCACCATCCGCGGAGGTTTCTAAGATGCCGCCGGTTTTGACGAACGACTTTGAAGCGGCGGAAGAGAACGGGGAGGAGGACGAAGGAGAAGCCATTTGGAACGGAGCCGAAACGCCGGCAAACGCCGAAGTGGCTTTAAATTCACCGGACGCTTCAAACGTTGCCGCATCGCCGTCGCACGCGATGGCAAAGATTTCATTCGCGGCGCAAAACTTTGCGTTTACCCATCTCGGTTGTTTCTCAAAGTTTGGCACGGACAAACGCGAGATTTGGCCGCCGCCGCCGCGTTCTCCCGGACTCGAGCTGCTCGAATTGACCCGCAAATCGAACGCGAAGAGACCACTGGTTGGCGCGGAAGCGAGTAAGGTCGTGTGCCCACTGTCACCGCCGCCGAGTGCAACTGAACTCACGCTCCGAGCGCCGGGCGCGTGAAACGTCAACGGCGCGGCGCCAAAATTGGCACATCTCGCATCCCACACGCGAATGGCGCTTCCTTCGCCGGCGCAGACCAAGATATTATCGTCCGTACCCGTCGTCGTCGACGTTGCCATGCACTCTATGCTTTTATTCACTCTGAGCTGTTCATAGTTTTGCACCACTGTGCCTATTTTCTCTCCAGTCGCCAAATCGATTTGCGAGACGCCGCCAAACTTCGTCGCGCAAAACGCAACGCGATCCTTCAAAGTTGTACCCACGCAGCTCAAACCTTTCTCGGTGCGCATTAACGCGAACGGTTTTCGACTGTCCGAAGCGTAAAGGCGGATAACGTCGTCCGCGGACGCCGCGAGTAACGAGGTTTGGCCGTCTAACCAAGAAGATGGGTCGAGAAACTGCATCGAAAGGACGCTTCGATGGACGTCGTACGTTTGTGAGATTTTGGAGGTGAATTTGCGAGTGGACGTGCTCGCCGACGCTCTCGACGCGTTTCGTCTGTCCTCCTCCATTTGGTTTTGTTTTGTCTCTTGTTCTTCTTTTTCGGAGTTTTTTGTCGCCGTCGTCATCGTTAGCTCTTCTTCTTCTTCTTCTTTGGCTTCCGCGGCGACGCCGCGCTCCTCCTTCGTCTTCTCCTCCGCTTTCTCTTCCCTCAAAACGTCGAAGTCGTCGCCTAACGGAGGAAGCGCTTCGAAAATGCTCGCCCCACCGAGCTCTATTGCTTTCGAAGGGTCTCTTCGCAGCAATTCTCTTTGCATTTCCGCGGCTTTTGCGTACAATTTCTCCTCCTTCTCGCGAAGCGCGATCAGCGTATCTCGCAACCGTTTTCGTCGATCTTGACAATCCAAAATTTCCGTTTTGGTTCGACGAAGCTCCGCGGAGAGCTTTTCGTCCGAAGATGGCGGAAGATGATGTTTCTCTCGTTCGTTGTTGTTCGTTTTCATCATCATCGCGTCTCTGTGTTGATTATGAAGAGTATACAAATTCGTGCGAATATTGCCAACGCTTCCTCCATTTCCGCTCGCGGGCGTTCGTTGGTGTTGAAAAATCGGCGTCCTAGGTAACGGTCCTTCCCCTCTCGCAAAGTTCGCATCGTCTTCGTTAAACCCGCCTTGAAACGATGCGATGCCGTTCAAAAACGCCTCCGTGTTCATGCCTTCGTTCGTGTGCTCGTTTGGCCACGGCACCGCCGTATTCGCCAACGGCGTCGGCGGTATGCCTAAAACCGCGGAGCGCTGCTGAGCGTGCGAGTGAAATCCAGGCGTGCTCATCAACGTCCCCATCATCTGCGGCTGTTGCTGCCCAAACTCCACGACGCCGCCGTAAAACTTCGCCTGTTCCGGCTGTTTATGCCACGTCAGATTTCTCGCATTCACTCTCGCCAAAATCTCCTCCGTCGCGTCCACGTTCTCGTGCGTTTCCTTCGGGGTCCCGTCCTCGTCTTCGACCACTTCTTCCTCTTCCTCGCCGTTCAAAACCGCGTGATCATCATCCAAAAAATCCAACTTGAACCCACCCGCATCTTCACCTGTGTTACTCATACCACGCGCAGGAGTCTCGTTTTGATGTTTAACGACAACACTCGGAGACTTATTATCGTCGTCCGTCCATCGCTTATGCGTCGACGGCGGCATGTTAAATTCTTCCTTCCTTCCTTCCCCTTTGACATCAAAATCATCATTTTCCAATGTCATCAGCGGAGAAAACGGAGGCTCTGTGAACACTTTCTCTTCTCGTTTCTTTGTCTCTTTCTTCGTCGATCGCGTTTTTGGTGTTTTCATTCTCGTCTTCTTCGCGTTGTCTGTCTCTTTGATGATATTATTCGTGTTAAACGTCATCGTCACGTCCTCTAAATTTCGCATCGACCGGAGCGGCGAATTGATGTCGTCTGGGTCTTCTTCTATCGCCTCGCGAACGAGTTGGACGTTGGAAATTTCCGTGAGATCGTTCGATTCTTCCTCCTTGACAGATGCTTCTTCTTTAGCTTTGCGTCGACTGCTCCGTCGAGACGAGTGTGCTGCTGTCGCGCTCATTATTGTGTGATTTTGTATCGGTTTGCGCTGAATTTGTAACGTTTGGATTTTGAATTTTGAGGGATTTTACGACGTACAAAAAATGTGGTGAGCGCTCTTCTTACTTTACTTTTGTTATGCGTACATTGTGATTCTACCATTGATGCTGCTGATTAGATTATTATTCTTTTTAAGTTTCAGCGTCGGTTTGGGGCGGGCCGACGGCTTTCCACATGGCCAAACCACCGCCTCTTCCTCGAGCGGCGACGCACTTTTCATCCGCGTAGACGAATTTGAAGAACGGGTTCGCGCCCGGCTTGGATTTATCGTTGGATTTTGTGATTTTGCCTTGACCTTCGGTGGTTTTCTCCTCGGTCGCTTTGACCGCGTCCCATTTGCCGTCGTCGATGTCGAAGCCTTTAACGAAAGAGAAGACGCCTACGGAGCACTTCGTGAAGGTGAACTCGAGCATTTTTAAGTTTTGTCTCCAAATGAAAGGGCCGTCGAAAAAGAATTTGATTGGGCCTACGTACACGCCGTTGCGTATGCGTTCGTTTTTTATGTCGAACGATTGGACGGCTTTGATTGGGAAGTAAGTCCCGTCGCCGTTTCGGTTGACGTTGGCTTTGTTTTTGTTCGTCCCGGTGGTGTACACGAGTTCCCATTCGCCGTTGAGCATGTCGCCGGTGACGTTGAATTTACTCTTTTCGCACGCCGCGATGGCGTCGCAGACGTCTTCGACGTTTACGTTTTTCGTTTCGCACGCTTCGTGCATCACTGAGATGGCGTCAAACGGCGCTTTCGGGTCGCCCTCCAGCAACGCGAATTGCGTCAATCGTTTCGGGTCGCAGTAGCCTAAAATCCCCGGATCCACGTGGTCAAAGACAATCTCTCCTTCTTCGTCCAAGACCATCGACCCGCCTCTTTGCACCAAGAGCTGATCGTCTTCGCACACTAAATCGTCCCAGTTGTTTAAAATTTCCGTCATGTTTGCCAATCTCAAGGTCGCCATCTCAAACGGTCTCAAATACTCGGCGCCTAAAGTCGCGTCCATCAATTTCCTCACTTCCGGTACGTCCGCGTTCGAGCCTTCCACTAACACGGGCGGCTTATTCTTCGATCCAAAATACCCCGATATCACCGTCTTCAAAGTCCCCGGAGACCCGATACCGGCGCACATTACCAACAACTTCACCATCCCGGGAAGCTTCACCGGAAGCGCGTCGCCGAACCCGGGCGAATACTCCATCTTCCGATATAACTTAGAACTTGTCGTCACGATTAACTTCTCCTTGGGAAACTTCGTCCGTTCGCAAAACTGTTCCCCGGCTTGAACTGAACCTAAACCAAACGCGATCACGTTTACGTTCGCGGCTTCCAATCGCGGTAAATCGTCCACCATAAATTTCGCCTGTTCCCACGAGTCAAAATCCGCCAGTTGCGTCAGGAATAAAACAATCGTTCTTTTCCCACTTTCATGTTTACCACCGAACACCTGGTCGCTTCCGCCGGAAAGTACCTCTTTCGTATCCACTTTAATCAACTCTTGTTTGCACTCGTCGACGAAAGAGCGAAAGTTTTTCGCGGTGTCGCGAATCTTTCGCCTGTTTGCGAGGATGACGACGTTTGGTGCGTCCGTCGTTCTCCCGACGGATGACGACGACGAATTCATCGCGAACGCCGCGCGACGAGTGCGACGAATATTTTTGGTCGTCGTCGTGGCGTTTTTCGTGGAAAGAAAAGAAGCATCATCGCGAAGAGTACTTCTGTTCGTGCGCTTCTTCGCCGCGAAAGCGACGCGTACCACCCCGCCGGGGCTTGTGTTTATGAAAGCCATGTGTTGTGACGAATGATTAATGTTGTTCCTCTCTTTACTACGCGCGTGTACGTGCGAGTATGTCGCGTCGATTATAAAATCATCGTTCTCCTATGTGCTACTACTTCTCTCTCTTTGTTTTTACTACTTTTACGGATCAAACTCCTTCCTGGTAAAATCGTCCGAGTCGATGACGTTTGAATCGTTCGAGTCGACGGAGCCTTTTGAAGAGCCGTCGTTGTCGCCGCCGCTTTTGTCGGCGGCGTCGCTTTCCACGAAGACTTCTTTCGGCATCTCTTCTAAAGAAACGATGTTGTTGTTGTTGTTGTTGTTGTTTTCGGCGCCAGACGTTGTCGTTATTCCAGCCGCGACTACTTTTGTCGTCGTTTTCGTCGCCCCAACGGAATCGTTTTCGGATTCCGGGTCGTCTTGCACCGGCATCGATTGTTTCTCCATCTCGAGAAGCTTTTGTTTTTGCGCTTCGAGTTTTAAATCTCTTTGTTTCTCGCCGATTCGAGCGACGGTCAAGTTCAACTCTTTGTTGTATTGCGCGGTCAAGGAATCCGAGAACATATCTTCGCAAACTTCGGCGGAGATGGCAAACGTATCGCAGCCGATGCTCCCTAAATTCGCTAAATCCACCGCCGATCGAACGTTTTTCACCAAGATTTTCGATTCCGAACCGCACTTGGTGATTGTTTTCATCATCTCCTCCGTGGCTTTAAAGCCGTCTCGACCGGCGTCGTACATTTTTCCGAACGTCGGGGCGACGTAACTCGCACCGATCGCCGCCGCCATTAACGCCTGATGTGGCGCAAATACGCCGGATATTTGCACCCTCGCGCCGTCGGCGACGAGAGCGTTGGCCGCTTTGACGCCTTCGAACGTGCACGGTACCGCGACGACGATTCTCTGCGGATCATTCTTCGCCAACACGATTCCATTTTTCCAAATCTCGTCGGAATCTAAACCCCACGACGGCACGTGCACCTCGTTCACGCTTTCGTACTCCAGCGCGGCGTCGACTAAATCGAGCAAAGTTTGAAACGAAAAGTCCTCGTCGTTCGCCGTCGCTAACGTCTCTGACTTTTCCAACAGCTGCACGTTCGTCGTCACGCCAAAGAACAACCCGGTGGGTAACCATTTTCGCCACTCGCTCTCGTCCGCGCTATCCAAAAACAGTTTCACCGACCCTCGCATGGACGTTCTCTTCGGGAGTGAATGAATATCTTTCAATAACTCGTCTCGCTTCTCCTCGTCGATGGAGTCGAAAACAATCGTCGACCCCGACGACGAAGCCGAAGACGACGACTCGTCGGTACCGTCTCCCATCTCAAAGTTTTTCGCTCGCATCATCTCTCCTTCTTCTCCAACACCAACTTCGAACGCACCGTCGTTCTCGTCCTCGTTCGTTTCTTTTCCTCTTTTCTCTTCTCTTTCTTCTTGGTCTTCATCGTCTTCGTCTCCTCGATCGCCGGTTTTTAAGAACTGTTTCACCATGGTATCCGTCAGCTTTTTGAGCATGATTTCCTTCTCCGCGACGCCTTTTAAAACTTCGTTGATGTCTTCTTCCTCTGAACTTTTCATATCGTCTGATAACGAGTACTCGTCCGGATCGTCGTTATTTTCTTCCCCCCCGTCCTCCTCCTCCGAGGACGAGGATACCGCGCGACAAAGGAGGAGGTTTGGTGTTCTTCGCATTCGTTGTCGTCTCTCACCTCCTCCCGATGATGAAATTCCAATTCGATGACGAGGAGTCGTCCGATGACATCGCCGAGAAAGACGAGAGAAAGAGAACACTTATTATTACGAGGAGGTTTAAACGAAGAGGAAGTCGCTTTCGAAGAAGCGCACGCTCTCATCGATAGAATGTGGTACATAAAAGATAAGCTTTTTGTCTTATTATTATGCCGCTCGGGAGAAAGAAAATTGAACTCTCCAATGCAGCTAAACCCTAAACCCTAAATAAACCCTAAATACACCCTAAACTGTTGTCAAGAGAAAACTTCCCACGGGAAACTTTTTGTGACTCGACGACAGAAAGACGAAGCAGAGAGATACTATAGTATCATGGCATCATCCTCGGCGTACCGCCAAACGCAAATCTTTTTGAAAAAGACCCGGGACCGAGTGCTCTCGGGTAATAACGATGCTCTGATGATAAGTTCTCGTTTCCGTTTGATCGATGCGAAAGGTGAAGTCTTAGGTCGCTTAGCGTCTCAGATTTCCTACGTTTTACAAGGGAAAGACAAACCGACGTTCGATCGATCGAAACCTCTCGGGGACGCGATAGTGGTGATAAACGCGAGCAAAATACATTTAAGTGGAAGGAAAATGGAACAGAAAAAGTTTCACAGGCACACCGGTTACGTTGGAGGTTTAGTCACTCGGACGGCGAAAGCGATGCACGCGAGAGACGAGACGTTTTTGATTCGGAAAGCGGTGGAACGAATGTTACCGGACAATCAACTGAGAAAAGAACATTTGAGAAAGTTGAGAGTGTTTCCGAACGAAGAACATCCTTTTAAAGATTTAAGCGCAGATCGGCTGGTGCCGTTTGAAATGCCTTTGAGAGCGTTGAAACGATCGGATGGGGAGGACGAGTATAGATTGGAGACGGAGAGCGGAAACGACGACGAAGAAGACGACGGGTGGCAAAGTTTCAATCCGAAGAAGAAGGAGGAGTTGAATAAGAGATACAGGAAGAGTTTAGAGGCGAAGAGAGGGTGGAGAATGGGACAGAAAGGACAACAGTTTGTGGATTTAGATGATTGATGATAGGTGTAGTAGTTAAAGTTTTAAAATATTTTATTAGATTTCGTAGCCAGCTTTCTCCGGGTCGAAGGAGTCCCCGTCAATCATCAAGTCTTCGTGTCGCAGTCGGTGCACGGCAACCATCAATATGATCCACATGCAAAAGAACGCGATACCGGTCATGAAGACACCGGTCCACATGAGCGTGGCCGTTTTCACGGAACTTTGTAAACGCTCTTCCGTTTTCCGTAATCCCGCGAGCTCGGCGGCTTCTCTTTCCTTTTTTGGTTTATCTTTGTTCGGGTCCGCCCATAAGTACTCGCACGTCACCAACGAATGCGCTTTCGGCAAGGACTCGATTAAATCTCTGGCCAGTTTCACGTTCGCCTCCACGGCATCGTACGTGTCGTACGGAATCCACGGGTCGTTGGAGCTTTCAACGAGGAAACACCGGGCGGCGAACACGGTCGTTTCCGTCGACGCCGCCAACGCGCATCGAGTATACTTGGTTTCAAAATCGTACACGTTTGTGTCCAAGTAATACGCAGACGAATCATCCACGTATCCGGGTTCATCCGTTTTCACGTACGTAATCTCCTCAACGCTCGAACTGTTGTGACGGTAAAAATCACACGTGGTCTCTTCGAACGATGTAAACGTTTCCCCAGAACGCGCGGTGAAATCGTACCGACCGGTTTGCGTCGATTTGTCGTGCAATAACTCTCGCCGTCGTTGAAATCGTCGTTGCTTCTTTCTATTCTTTGCATCATCATCGTCGTCTCTACCACTACTACTACTATGACTACTACTATGACTACTATTACTATGACTACTGTGACTATTCTCGCTATCGTGATCGTCATCGTCTACTTCTTCTCCATCTCCTTCTATTTCTACTATTTTATTTCCTGCGGTTCCCGTTCTCGTATCGCTCGCCGCAGACGCGCACAAGGTGCTCGTATACACCGGTTTGAACATCGCATTCATCAATCTTACCGGAGCATTTTCCGCTTTCATCACCTCGAACGGATCAATCTGAACCATCTTCTCGTTTGCACTATTTATGGTGGAATACGTCGCCGCTCTCAATTCGTTGACGACTTTCAAACTCGTCGACGCATCCGCGCACGTCACGATTGCGCTCACGTCCACGTTCTTTGGCGAAGTTAAATATTCGTTCACGGTAAAGTGCGCGTCGTCCAACGCCACACCGAGCGCGGAAACCCCACCGAACACGATCCAAGTGAGCAACAAAGCTTGCGTTAAGAAAATCGAGCAAAACACAATCACGCGCCAATTTCCTCGCACGATTGCAATCGTCGTAATCGAGGACACGATAAACAAGACGCTCGTCAAACCGAGACTGGCTCGTTCAGCCATTTTCGCGTTCGTGGAAATAGTATCCTCGTACTCTTTCGCCATATCCTTCGCGTACGCCACTTCCTCTCGTATCTCTTGCAACGCGTCGCTCGACGACACAAACACGCCTTCGTCTATGCTTTGTTGTAAACTCGCTTCGATGGACGGATACGTTTCGATTTCTAATTTCACCATGATATCTCTCACCGAGTCCGCCGCTTCCGTCAACTCGTCAGTCAGCACGTTTCCGCACGAGAAGACTATGAAGCACCCGATAGCGCCGAGAAGCGCGAAACATACCATCACCGTTTTCGTCTGTCTCAGCGCCGCGCGAGTATACGGAAACGGTTTGAACATCCGCTCGCACGAAGAACAGCACAAAGAGAAGACGCATTGGACTGACTTCAAAACCATAGCGACTGCAATCATCGAAAGCAACAAAAACGCAATCGCGAGCCCCGGTAACGCCTGCCCGATCAAAACGTTCTCGTACGTTTCGTCGTTCCTAAAGTACAATTTGGTTTCAATTTCCCCGGTTTTCGCGTTTAACCGTGGTAACGAGTACAGCGTTTTCGTAGGTAACGCGCGAATTAAATCATCTCTCAAACTTGTCGTCGTCGCGTTCACGAAAGAGGATTGGATCCCCGTGGAAAACGAGGAAGCGAGGGTGTAGTTGACGTTGTTCGGGATCGTGCCGCTCATTGTGCTGCGTGTGCTGGCCGTTTCTCGTTGTCGTTGAGATGATGCTTCTTTTTTTCTCTAATAAATCTTCTTCTTCTGCGTTGAATAAATCTCCGCCGCGCTTCTCGGAAGGAAGACAAAGAGGACCAAAAGCAACCCTCTCTTCTCTCTCACTTATTCGTATTCAAACCTCCTTCGTGACGATATGAGTAGCAGCAGAAAACACAAAAGTGTTTTAAAAGAGAGGTAACAGTAGATTAATTTTAAGCGTTCGGTACACAAGAAACGGGAGAAAAAAAGAGGAAAAGTCTGGCGAAATAATTTTTTTTTTCTTGACACTTTTGACTTTTTTCTCTCTTCAGAAGAAATCAAACCAAACCTCTCTCGTTCTTTCTCTCTCTCTCTTTTACTGAGACGTATATATTCAAACATGCTTCGTCGAGCGGGGAGGAGAGCTTTGCAACATTCGGAGCAGCGGCAGTTCGGGACGAACTCGTGCTCCCAAAAGCCGCTTTGTTTTTTTCTTCAAACTTCCGAGCGACGAGAAGAACGAGAACAACGGGAACAATTTCAACATCATCATCATCGTCAACAGAATCTGTATTACACGAAAGGGAAAAAGTCGTTCACGACGAGTGCGACAGCCAAGATTGGTCAAACGGGAGTTCCCGAGGAATACGGACAACCGAAAACCGGAGGGACCGCGTTTTTAGGCACACCGAGGAACCATCGAGAACTGTTGAACACACGTCCTCTGAGTCCAGACGTTCTGGACGTGGACGGGAAGAGCGCGCACTATAAGTTTCCGATCGTGGCGTTGTCCTCGATTACCAACAGAGTCACCGGGTGCGTGTTGTCCGGAGCGGTTGGCGTAGGGGGCGTGATCGCGTGCGTGGGAGGCCCAGAGGCGGTACCGGAAACCGTGGAGCTGTTTAAATCGCAGTTTCCTTTGCTCGTGTTTCCAGCGAAAGCGATGTTGAGTTTCCCGTTTGTGTATCACGGCGTCGCCGGGTTGAGGCACGTGATTTGGGACATGAGCGTGTTTGGGATCGATAACGAAAACGCGAAGAAGAGTTCGATGTTTGTGTTTGCGAGTAGCATCGTAGGCGCGGCGGCCATGGCGAGTACAAGCATTTAATAATACAATCTACAAACAAATCTTAGTACTACCACTTGTCTTTCTATATCTCTGTATTGTTACAAAATCTAAAGGTACAAACGCGCGTCACCCACATTCTTTCGAAGAGGAACTGGAAAAAAAATCAATCGAACAACTCCGGGCAAACTTCAAACAAATCGCCGATGGATTCGACGACAACATTCGCGACTGCATTTAACTCGCCCTTATCGCTCTTATCTTTATTTTTTTCACCACCGCCACCAAGTTCCATCTCCAACGTCTCCCCGGCGACGAAAACGCCCCCCATGCCTAAAGCTACGCACGTTTTCAAGTTCTTAAACGAATCCTCAAACATGACGCATTCTTTCGGCGAGACTCCTATATCTTCACACACCATCTCGAATGCTTCAGGCATCGGTTTCGCGTTGTCACCCATAAAAGAACTCCCGTATATGCCATCTTCGAATAACTTTTCGTCGATGTTCAACGCGCCTAAACACTTCCTCGCTTGCTTTTCCGCCGTATTCGTCATCAACACCATCTTGCCTTTCCTCTTCGAACACGCCAGTTTCAGTCGTTCGAGCGTTTTGTTCACTCTTAGATCGCACGAGAGATACTCGTCGTATCCTTTGCGCACGTACTCCGTAAACTCGTCGTGTTCCACCGCGTATCCTAAACTCCGCAATCCTTTCAACGTCTGATTGTGTTTCTCGAACGCCTCTTTCCGCACGCGTCTCGCGTCTTCTAAACTTAAATTAAACTTCTCCGTTAAAAATTTTCGCTGATTGTCTCGCACGTTCTCCAAGTACCCGTTCGAGGCTGGGTACAAAACGCCGTCTAAATCAAACACGAACGTCGTCTTCTCTTTTCCCCACGATGTTGATGATTTTTCCCACTTTGAAGAGGAGGACTTCGAAGTCTGAGGACGACGAGAGGTGGAGGAGGTCCCCCGATGAAGAATATTCCTCCTCCTCGTCGTCGTCGTCGTCATCGTAAAAGTCGTCCCGTTCAAAGTCGTCGTCGTCTGAATCGTCGTCGTCATCGAAACGGATGTACCGTTACCACCACCTTTACAAAGTCATCGATTTCATCACCTTTTTTTTGTGTGGGCGTCGCCTCTTTTGAAAGATCTCCACCCAAAAAGAGATCTCTTTCGCCTACAAAATTTCATCCGAAAAAGCTCCTCTCTGCCGTCTAAAACTCATCCTCTCAAACGCGTAATAGAATTGTTTTCAATCATACGAGAGAATAAAGACCACGCGAACGTCGCAACAGTAAACTCGAAATGTTTTCCTTACGCGCGCAATCTGTTTCAACGGTTTCTGCGCTCAGAAATTGCAGAGCGAACTCTCGCGTGAACAGGTGCGACGCGTTTCGTTCGTCGCGATTGATGCGAGGGGCTAATTTTAGTTTTTTTTTTCCTCTGTGGGAAATATCTCTGAATGCAGAGCGGACGAACATCTCTCTCGTCCTCGCGCTCTTTCTTTTTCTTCGCTTCGTGCGTCCACGACGGTCGTCGCGTGGGCCTCTTTCTGAGAGATGAGGAGACACGCGGGGTCGTTTTCCTTTGAAACGACCGGAGGTAAAGGGAAGGGGCTTCTTTCCTCGTCGTCGTCGTCGCAAAGGAAGATGATGATGATTTGTTTTTTTGATCTCGTGTGTCCGTCCACTGACTTATCTCTTCTTCGTATTATCCAAAACCGAATATCTTCTTCGAACGACAACAACAACAACTTTAACGCATTAAAACAGAACCGTCAAAGCGACGGCGACGAACACGGAGAAGAAACTCTCCCCGCTCGAAAAAGGGGGCACGAAAGCCGGCTCCGAGGCGTTCGGGAAAGATGCCGCGGCGACCACCAAAGCTGGTTTGATGGGGAAATCCACCCAGAAATGGGAGGACTCGAGATGGGTGAATGGGACGTGGGATCTCGCGCAATTCGCCAAGGCGGACGGGACCACGGATTGGAACGCAGTCATCGACGCCGAAATTGTGCACAGAAAGATGTTGGAGGAGAATCCGGCGGTGTATGACGAAGACGGTACGTTTGACCTCGGTCAAATCCCGTGGCAAGTATGGATGATGCGCTTTCACTTGCCCGAGGCGGAGAAGGCGAACGGCAGAGCCGCGATGGTTGGGTATTTGTTCGCGTATTTGATCGACGCGGCCACGCACACTGGTTTGGTTGAGTTACACGACTCGTTTTTGGGCAAGACGGCGATCTTTGCGACCGTTATGTTTGTCTGCTTTGTCAGACAGTTGAGCGATTTGGACAACTTGAAGGTCTTAGCGGACGAGGCGACGTTTTATGATAAGCAGTGGCAGCAATCGTGGGAAGGCGTGGAAAGACCATCCGAGAAGAAGGATTAAGTATTATTATTATTATTATTATTGTTAGTAGAAAGAAAGAAAGAAATAATATACATGAGAGAGACGAGAGTCGATGCAGAGAGAAAGAGAGAGAGAAAAGAAGAGAGGCGACATCGAACGTATCACCGTAGAACGAAATACCACGCAAAACACACCAACAGGAAAGAGAGAGAGAAAAAAAAAGAGAGATCCAACGAGGGAGAGCCGCTTTAATAGCCGAGAGAGAGAGTGAACATACCAAAATATAGACCTTCATTTTTACGTACTCGCACCGTAACGAGCGCTCTTCTCTCCTCGCCTCATCGGCTCCTCTTTGTCGAATTTTAAAAGAGAATATCTTTTCTAATCCAAAGTCGTTACAACAAAAGAAGCAATCGAAGAACAAAAACGCATCACATGCGCTTCGCTACGGCGGCGGCACCACCATCGTCCTCGTCGTCGTTGCAGTGTTCTTGTTCTTCTTTTCACTCACCGCGTAGTCGTCGCAGTATTCGTCGCGAACGTCATCCTCATCCTCCGCCGCGGAAGAAAAGGATGACGACGACGGCAACGACATCACCATCCGCTTTTCAAAAATCATCGACGGGAGGAAAAGCAGCAGCAAATGATGACGATGATAACGACGATGCCGTCGAACTCTTACGAATTCTCCGCGAGATGATTGCGAACCGACAAAAGTTTCCGGAACTGAGGAAGACGTGCGTTCAATTTTTCGAACGAAAGATGATGGAAGATGGAGGAAAAGATGAAGAAGAGCGAACGTATTCGATTCCACCGCGAATATGTCTGGATTGCGTGGAGATTTTGGAAGACGAACGACGCGTGCGAGAGGAAGAAAATAGCGACGATATGAAAGAATACGAAGAAGAAGAAGATGAATTTTATGACCGAAACTGGGGGCAGGAAGAGTCCTTCTGCGACGACGACGAAGAAGAAGCGGCGCCGAAAGCGTCGACGAAGGAGATTGAAAGCGAGCGGATTTTACTTCAGTTTGTGATCATCGAGAGTTGCACGAGAGCGACAAACGTTCGAGAAGCGTACACTAGGAACTGGTTTGAACTAAAAAACATCACGAGGTCGAGAGTGAGGTGCGAAAAGAGCCGACGCCGCGCGGCGAATTTAGTGTATTTTGCCGCCAAGGAGCGAGGCGGAGGTGCGCAACAGGCGAGAGTTATCGCGCGCGTCGCGGAGTCGTTCGGGGTTGGCAAAGAGGATTTCTTTTGGGGGGAAGAAACGAACGATATCGTCACCAATCGAGTCATAGAAGAGTACGTTGAATTTTTATTGGAGGAAGCGCCAGGGAGCGCGTGCGCGACGATCACGCATTTCGAGTTGGAAAAGTTTACAAACTCGGAAACGTTTGAGCTCTTGGCGAATAGAGACGAGATTGGTTTATTGGAAGAGTTGACGAAAAATCTGTCGAGAGAGAAGAAGATTGAGTTTGTGGCGACGTGTTTAGCCATGGAGTCGCATGCGTTTTTAAGGGCCGGGTTTCGAGCCGTGAAACGGTTCAATCTGTACGAAGAATTTCCGTACATTAAGAAACAGTATTGGGAAAGTTCCATCGACCGAATGGTTTCGAAAGGCGCGTTCGAGGCTGCGTTGAAACACGCCGGAGATGACGTCCGTTTTCAAGAGCGAGTGGTGAGCGCGCTCGTTACTGCGGGAGAATTAGAGTACGCGAGAACGTTTGCCGAGCGATGTGGCTTTAGCGAAGCTGATATCGCTTCAATTTGTTCGGACGAGATGATGATGCAAATGCGCATGGACCGCGAGTTGCGATATTATAAACTGCCAGAAAACGTAAACGTGAGTTTCGTGGACGATGAAAATTCCTTGAAAGAAATGTTTAGCGTTTTAAGCGCGTCCAATGCGATTGGCATCGATACCGAATGGGCCGCCAAGCTAGGCGGTTCAGACAGTGAGAATGAGAACGAGGAGGATGAGGAAGAGAGTAAAGAAGACGACGCGAAAGCCGCGCCGCCGCCGTCGAAACGAGCTCGCAGCAGCGCTCTCAGCGAAACCGTCGCGTTGCTCCAAATCAGTTCCAAATCGGATTGTTTCCTCTTAGATCTCCCAAAACTTATCGACGACGCGCCATCGACGGTTTTAAGAGACACTTTGGGCGCTTTATTTTCAAACGATTCGATTTTAAAGCTCGTCTTTGCCGGCAAAGAAGACTTCAAGCGGCTCAGTCAATGCGCGTCGTACCTCGGCCAACCGCGAAACGTCCTGGACCTTCAACACTACTGGAGAACGAGAGTGGAAGACGCTCGAAGCGCGAGACAGAAGAAGAAGATGATGAAGAAGAACGGAGAAGAAGAAGAAGAAGAAGAAGAAGAAGAAGAAGAAAACGGAGAAGGAACCGATCGGAGAAGAAAACCGTGGCTCCTCGAGAAAGAACTCAACCGACACCAACCCATCGGTCTCTCCAACCTGTGCTC
>Ga0222716_10000918_pt1 | contig 24982 bp, 35 predicted proteins | sample C33_13DmetaG_FD_165044 | JGI IMG/M metagenome (GOLD analysis project Ga0222716, IMG submission 165044) | Estuarine water microbial communities from San Francisco Bay, California, United States - C33_13D | ecosystem: Environmental > Aquatic > Marine > Unclassified | place: USA: California... | reverse complement strand
TTCCGACCTTGGGGCGGATTTACTAATTTAAGTAGAGGCGATAAAATTATACCAATTAGTTTTGGTAGAGCAAGTAGATTTCCTTGCACAATAAGAAGTATTACAGCAGTATTAAAGGAGAAAGAAGATGGCGAAGAAAACTAAAGTACCATTTGGTATGATGCCTGCCAGTTGGGGTCTTAAAGGTAAGACTCGTGCTATAGCAGAAGCAGAATATTATTATGAAGGCAATGAATTAGAGGAAATATTAGCAACGTTAAATGCTGATACTGATATTGATAAAGAAGTTGCTAAACTAGATGTACAACTTAAAAATGGTGATATTGGAAAGTATGAGCATGAAAAACAAATTGCTGAGCTTAAAAATGAGCCATATGTTAATGTACTTAAACTAGACGTAAACCCTGAAAATGCAAAAGCAGGATTTATGGAACTTGATTGGAATGATACATTTGTCAAGTTCCTACATGAGAATGGATACACAGGCGAGAACGATGAAGACATTGTAAACAAATGGTTTAATGATGTTTGTAGAACAGTTTTAGTACAAGAAATAGCAGATCAAGATTACGGATTACAACCAGGAGAAACTGATGTCATCAGAACAGATGGAGATACAGGCCAAGACTAAACTAGCACTTCTAGTAAAGTCAATAGAGCCAGTAGTAGAAAAACAAATGGAAGAGTTTACGTCTGCAGAAGTAGAGTATATATTGGCTAATTTCCGTAAACATTTAAAATACGATTTAACACGAGATTTTGAAAATAAACGTGAAAAACACTTGAAAGAATCGCCTTTTGATGCTATAATAAACGACGACATAGGATTTAACAATGAGTAAAAAGACATACATATTAGTAGACAGTTTAAACATGTTCTTTAGAGCAAAGCATGTAGGCGGCGGCAGAGACATAGATATGCGAGTAGGCATGGCTATGCACATAATGTTTAACAGCATTAAGAAAGTGTGGCGTGACTTCGATGGCGATCATGTTGTTATGTGTTTAGAAGGTCGTTCATGGCGTAAAGATTTTTACACACCTTACAAAGCAAACCGTAAAGTGACGATGGATAAGAGAAGTGTTAGAGAGCAAGAAGATGATGAATTGTTTTTTGAGTCCTATAACGATATGGTAGAGTTTTTAGATAAACGTACAAATTGTAGTGTAGTTCAACAGCCTAATGCAGAAGCAGATGACTTAATTGCTACATGGATACAGCAACATCCAGAAGATAACCATGTTATAATAAGTACTGACAGTGACTTTTATCAGTTAATAGCAGAGAATGTAACACAATACAATGGTACAACTGATTGCATAGTTTCTTTAGATGGCTTTAAGGACTGTAAAACAGGCGAATGGGTAATAGATAAAAAGACAGGAGAAAAGAAAACTCCAGTTGTTCCTGAATGGGTATTATTTGAGAAGTGTGTTAGAGGTGACAGTAGTGATAATGTATTTAGTGCATATCCAGGAGCAAGGCTAAAAGGTACTAAGAATAAAACAGGTATAACAGAAGCATACGAAGATAGACACTCAGGCGGATACAACTATAACAATTTTATGCTACAACGTTGGGTAGACCATGAAGAGCAAGAGCACAGAGTAAAAGATGACTTTGAGCGTAATATGACTCTTATAGACTTAACTAAACAGCCTGACGAAGTTAAAGCAGAGTGTATAGCAAGGATTGACGAAGCGAAACAACAAGATGTTAAACAACAGGTAGGAATATATTTTATGAAGTTCTGTGCTAAATGGAACTTAGAAAGAATGTCACAAAACCCTGGAGATTTTGCGGAGTTTATGAATGGAAAAGCCTGATCCTGTAGAAGAAGCGATGAAAAGAATTCTATTAGAGTGGCCTAAAAACCCACATTGGATCTATACTAGTCCAGATCAAGATAAAGTATATAGGCAAATGAGAACAGATGTATGCCCGGAGTTATTTAAAAATGCAAAGGGCACACCTAATAAGCAACTTTACTCTATAGGTGGAGTAGTTGTTGGTAAAGATGAAGATTATGGTAATAAGGAGAATAAAGCATGGTAAAAGATAAAAATAAAAAAGCAATATTGCAACAGATTTCAGATGTGGCATGGCTTGTAAAACAAGGTAAAAATGGTAACAAATTAGGCATACTAAATAAAGATGTCCAAGACCATTATTTCTACATTAATGGCAAGGAAGCAATTTCTTTAGACAACGAAGAAGATGTAGAAAACTATTTTCGTAATGACGATATCTTTGATCAGCAAATTACTGAATCAGCAACGGAGCCAGAAGCATTTTATATAAGAGGACATCTTATAGATTATGAAACACCTTATCCTATAGATCCAGCAGAGCCTAACTATGATCCTGATGTTCCTTTATATACTAAAACTCCAGATAGTGATATATATTATGCGGCAGGTTGGTATTGTATTAACTTTGATAAGTGTTGGAAACATGGACACGGTCCTAAGTATAGCACACTAGTTAAGTATGGATTTAGAGGTCCTTATAAGACAGAGCAAGAGTGTAAAGTTGTTCTTAAAAAGATTAACAAGGAAAGAAAGTTAAATGAACGAACTGGACAAACTGAAGTTACATCTTAATAACTTAAAAAATAAAGGACATCTAGAGTTTAACATAAATGTAAAGTACTTGTTAGACTTGCTAGAAACCCTTCCTACGCAACCTGAAGCACCTAAACGGTCCAATAACATGGATGTTGATGGTGGTGATTTTACAGATGGTTAAAACGTGAACTTACCTGACGATTGCGGATATAATAAAATATTTAAGCATAATTGGGTAACACCTGTGTATGGATTGTCAATGAGCTTAATACCTATTATACATAAACTTTGTAAGAAAAGTTGGGGTTGGCATTTCTATCCTCAAAAGGATATGAATTATAATTCAGATAAGTGGTTTGAGAAACAAAATATGGTCTTGTCCTTTGATAGCCAAATAGACCTTATTATAGTTAAATTATCAATAGATATTAATAAATAAAAGCATGAAAAACGGTACAATTAATTTTTGGAATAGCAGAAAAAACTATGGTGTTATTACTGCTGGTAAATCAAACGTCTATGTAAAAAGACATCATATAAGTAATCCAGTTGCTCCAGCAAAATTAAATGCTGGAATGGAAGTTGAATTCGATACTGAAATTAATGGTATGGAAACTAAATCAACATGTACATTTACAACAAGGGAATACTCATAATGAAAGTAGAAATATACAGCAAACCACAATGTCCTTTTTGCGTACAAGCAAAAGCATTAGCAGAAAGAGAAGGACACGAGCTAACATACAAAATGTTAGATGAGGACTTTAATAGAGAAACACTAATGGAAACATTTCCTGGTGCTAGAACATTCCCTCAAATTATTGTAGACGGAGAAAAGATTGGTGGCTTTACAGAATTTAAAGCACTAGTAGACGCGAGTAAATAATGAAAGAATTAGGAATGACAATGTTAGGAGTTTTAGCAATAGGTATTTTCTTTGTTGCTAAAGTATATCCAAACTTAGAATACACTGGTTACAGCAGTAACAGTTCGTGTACTGGACAATGCTATGTAGACTATGTAGCACTTAATGGTACATCAGTAGAGATAGAACAACGAAAGAAGGCATTGGCTAACTTGGACGAGTTTAGTGATATCAGAAGTTTATGGGCCGGTTGTGCCGCATGTCACGGAGCAGAAGGACAAGGTATGGCAGTATTCCCTAAACTAGCAGGACAGAGTTCAGACTACATTGTAGACCGACTTAATACTTACAAGAACAGAGGTGAAGTAGGTGCTATGAGCAGTACTATGTGGGCACAGGCAGGTATGCTTAGTGCTGATCAAATTGATATGATTGGGGACTTTATACAAGCAGGCTTACCAAGTAAGTAATGTACGAATTAGTATTACTAATAGGCATTATGGTTACGGCAACTATAGTGATAACCCTCTTTAAGGACTAAGATTAACTGCTGTTTTAATTCATAAAAAAGATAAATATGTGTATAGGAGATTTATACACATGAGCAGACCTAAGCCTACAATATTACTAGAAGCAGTAAATAAGCAATCATATAAAGCAGAACAAATTTTATCTGCAGATGCTATCTTTAGTGTTTTTTATGATGGAAAGCCAATTAACTTAAGAACATTACATACTTTACTTTCCTATCCTGGACCAAAATATAAAAAAGTTTCTTTCAGTAATAGTGGACATGCCTTTAATTTAGCAGAACGATTAAATAAAACTTTTTCAACAGACTTGTTTACAGTAGTCATGCTTACCGAAGGTAAAGTGGTTACTGAAGATGAAATCTAATAAACATATACAATACCAAATTTTAGATAAAATAATATCTTTTATTGAAGAAGGACTCTTAGATAGTAAATCTAGACGTCCTGGCTACAATAAAATGAATAAGTTCTATGAACAGTTTTTAGAAGACAGCAGGATACAACTTGCATATAAAATCTTTAATAACTTCAGAATAGATAATGGTGTTCCTAAAGGCATTCGCTTGACATACCTAGGAAATGAATTACTTAAAAGACAATTTACTGCATACGATTATAATCATAGTGTGGAGCCTACACCTAAAATGTATCTTGTTTTAGACTCTCAAATGAAATGGCCTTATTACTTTACTAAGAAGAAAATGGTTTTCTATGACCAAGAGGACTCTGCATGGTTTAAATTAAATGGTTCAGATATTTCGGCCTTTATTGATGTAATATAGGCTTGACATTGCGTTACTTTAGTGTATAATACTTGTATGTTTAGTGTTAATGCTAAACTTAAATAAGTAAATATAGGAGATGTCAATGACAACAACTAAAGAAATGAAAGTGCTATCAGCACTTCAATCAGGCAGAACTTTAAGTTCAGCACAATTAAGAGCTCAATTCGGAGCAGGTAACCCACAAGCAGTGATTCAAGCACTAAGATTCAAAGGATACTCAATCTATTTGAATGTTGTGACTGACACAAAAGGCAGAAGCAGAAATGTTTATAGACTTGGTACACCATCAAGAGCTATTATTGCCGCAGGTTACAAAGCACTTGCTAATTCTTAATTCTTAAGAAATTAAAAGGCGTCTTTTAGGCGCCTTTTTTTTGGCTTGACAAATCAACAACTTAATGTATAATGTATACATGAACTTAGGAGACAACAATATGCCAATTATAGACGCAGGGCCGTATCAGTTTAATTACGACGACAATTCATCTTTTGAAGCAAACTTTACTTTGTGGGCGGCTGTTAATACTGAGGAAAAAATTGCTCATGGTGAAGAACCATATAGCAGAAAACAACAACAAGAAATATTTTCTAAAATATATTCACAAAAGGCTTGACTTAGGTCAAATTTTTGTTATACTATTTGTATAGGTTAAATTAAGGAGTAACTAAAATGGAAACATTAAACGTCAGAGCAAAGAATGTAAAACCAATCATTCTCAGAGCTTTAAAAGTAAACAGACCAATCTTTATCTGGGGAGCACCTGGAATTGGTAAATCAGAGTTAGTGCAAGGACTAGTTGATCAAGGTGAACTAGGTAATGCATTAATGATAGACATGAGGTTGGCATTATTAGAGCCAACAGATCTAAGAGGATATCCTTTTAGAAATCCTGAAAACAACACAATGGAATGGAGTCCGCCTAGCGACTTACCTAGTCAAGATTTGGCTAATGAGTATGACAATGTGGTTTTGTTTTTAGACGAATTAAATTCAGCACCTCCTAGTGTACAGGCGGCGGCTTACCAATTAGTTCTTAACAGACGTATTGGGCAATATAAATTACCTGACAATGTTAGAATTATTGCCGCAGGTAACAGAGAGACTGACAGAGGTGTTACTTATAGAATGCCTGCTCCGTTGGCTAACAGGTTTAGGCACATTAATATGGAAGTAAACTTTGAAGACTGGTCACAATGGGCTATGCAAAATGCAGTTCACCCTGATGTTATAGGTTACCTAAGTTTTTCTAAAGGCGACTTGTTTGACTTTGACGCTAAAAGTAGCTCACAATCGTTTGCAACACCAAGAAGTTGGACTTTTGTAAGTGAGATGTTAGCGGCAGACGGCTTCGACAATGCAGATGCATTTGAACAAAAAGCCGAGATAGCAGGTGCTATTGGTGAAGGAATGGCAATTAAGTTTGTAGAGCACAGAAAAATTGCTTCTAAACTTCCTAACCCAGATCAAATCATTGGCGGAGAAGTAAAAAAATTAGATACTAAACTATCTAAAGAAATATCCGCTAAGTATTCACTTGTTGTAGGACTTGCATATGAACTAAACGAAATGTTTAAGGATTCAGGCATTGACGACAAGTTTAGAAAAGCACTTAACCATGTTGTCAAATTCAGTTACGATAACTTTGAACCTGAAATGGTTGTGTTTTTATTCAAAACAATTATGAAAGATTATCAGATCAGATTTAATGTAAGAACTGATCTTGATAAAGAACTACATAAAACATTTAGCGAGAGGTATACAAAGTATATCGCCTAGGGAGGCTAATTTCAAAAACTAGAGACCTACCTATGTTACTCCCTACCTAAGAATCTCTAGTTTCATCCCCCAGGCAACTGGGGGATTTTTTATTAAACCGGGTAGTAGAGCGCCTGAAAACAGTAGGGCCAGATGTTACTACAACAAGAGTTGAATGATCCGTTAGTATAGTATGTCCTAGAAAGCGGATTTTTTAATTTTTTAAAACTATAAATATTTACATGCTAAAATACGATAACGGATTTAAACACTCTAATATTATAGGAAGTCATGATAAACAAATTAAAGATATAATATTAAGCCAGTTACAAGACGATGATATTTTTATAGACACTACTTGGATACACTATGATGATAATCTCAGGAAAATATTAAACTCTATTAAAGGACAAAACAAACGGTTAGTTTGTTATAGTGGTCCTGATTGGAACAACACTTTCTGTCCACCAGGAGAAAAACACAATGCGGAATTTATCTGGAAGGAATTAAATAACCATAATATTTTACATATTGGTAATACATTAGGTCCCCATTATTTTAGTTGGTGGGTAGATTTTGTTTACACAAACTTAGATAAGTTTGAACAGTTTGATCCTTATGATTTGCAAACACCGTTGAAGCATTTTATGTGTCTTAATAGAAAGCCACATCGACCCAGAATAGAACTAGTTAATAATTTAGCAATATACAATCTGATGGATTATGGTTATGTTAGTTTAGGCGAATCGGACTTTAGGTTAAGTAAAGATATTATAAGTGCTGACGGAGATCAAGCAGTTAATGGTAATATTGATATTACAAACGATATTTGCTCTTTAGGACATATAGATAATTGGAATAACCATTTTGTTAATGTGGTAACAGAAACTACTGTATATACTGATGTCTTTATTACAGAAAAACTATTAAAGCCTATAATAGGCAGAAGGCCTTTCATGATACTTGGTGATAATAACATATATAAAGTTTTACAAGATTGGGGGTTCGATACTTTTGATGATCTGTTCGGAGATGGTTGGAAAAATCCAGATTACAGCAAAAGAATGGATTGGATTATAGATAACTTAAAAGACTTAGTTAAACAAGATAAGTTAGACGAATTACTATTAGAACTTAAACCTAGGCTAGAAAATAACTACAACACATTCTTAAAATTTGCTAAAATAAATAGAAATAATCTAGAACATTTACTTGACAAATAACACTTTTTTGCTATAATAGTTGTATAGTTAAATTAAGGAGTAACTAATGTCAGATACAAAACAAGCAAAAGCAGAACAGCCTAAAGATAGAGTTGCAGAAGCACTTTATGAAATACCTGAAACTTCGCTTACATCTACAGAAATAGAAGATAAACTTATTAAAGCAAGGATTGAAATGCTTATTTCAGCACCCTTCTTTGGTAACTTAGCAACTAGACTTAGATTTAAAGATGCAACAGAATGGTGCCCTACTCTTGCTACTGACGGCAGATACTTTTACTATAACAGAAACTTTGTTGCCGCAATGAGCGACGCTGAAATTGTATTTGGAATTGGACACGAAGTATTACATTGTGTTTACGATCATTTCGACGTTATCAGACGTGGCGACAGAGACCCACGTTTATGGAATATTGCTAACGACTATGTTATTAATGCAGACTTAATTGATGCTAAGATAGGCGAGGAGATTAAGTTAGTTAAAATTTGTTTTGATTGGAAATACCGAGGTATGGTGTCAGAAGAAGTTTATGACGACTTATTTGAACAAGCCAAAGAAGAAGGCAGAGTTATGGATATGGAGTCTTTTGATATGCATTTAGATAGAGATGACGGTGACGATGACGGAGCACAAGGAGAAGGCGGAGAAGCAAACTCTGAAGGTGGCGATAAAGACGGTCCTGCAAGATATACTGCTGAAGAAAAAGATCAAATATCACAAGAGTTTAAAAATGCTACAATGCAGGCGGCCAAAGCCGCAGGTGCAGGTAACTTACCAGGTGGTGTTAAAAGAGCTTTAGATCATTTGCTTAATCCTCAGTTAGATTGGAGACAATTAATTGCTATGCAAATACAGAGTGTTATCAAAAGTGATTATACTTATCAAACACCAAGCAGAAAAGGTCTTAATGAAGGTTTTTACTTGCCAGGTATGGATAGAGAAACAACTATAGACGTTGCAATATCCATGGACGTGTCAGGCTCTATATATGATACAATGTTACGTGACTTCCTTTCAGAAGTTAAAGGCATTATGGATCAGTATACAGACTTTAGAATACATTTGTTCTGTTTTGATACTGAAGTACATAATCCAGTTACATTTACACCACATAATATGGAAGAGTTTTTAGAATACGATATCCAAGGTGGTGGCGGTACTGAGTTTGATTGTGTATTTGATTACATGAAAGAAGCAGGTATTGTTCCTAAGAAGCACATTATGTTTACAGACGGTTATCCTTGGGGTAGTTGGGGCGACGAAAACTATTGTGACACTTTGTTTATTGTACATGGCTCAGGCTATGGTGGTAAGAGTCCTGTAGCACCTTGGGGTATAACAGTACCTTATACTAGAGAAGATGATTAGTTATAGTACTGTTCTTAATAGTGAAGACTGGAAAAACTTAAATGGTAATGATCTGTTTGTTCAGATGTTGCGTAATAAAGTTATAGTTGAGATACCAAAAGATACAAAAGTTAAACAAAATTCCGACGATTATAGAGTAAAAGAGGACGATTCCTTACAAGGTGTTTTGTTTGACTACATAAAAACAGTACCTGAAGACCTTGTTCATTACAATGTAGAAGATGTATATGGACATAAAACTATATATGTATATTTTGCTAACCCAACAGACAAAGAAAACTTTTATCATTACTATAATACTGTTTACAGTATGGATAAAGTAACAAAATAGACCATTTTTTTAATACAGTTATTAAGTATAGTGTTAAATAGTGGTATAATAAAATTAAATTTCAATGGAGAAATAAATGGCTGATAATAAACAACCAGAAGCAGAAGTAAACGAAGAAGTTTCTTCAGCAGAAACAGAAGCACCAACAACTGAAGGTCAAGCACCTGAAAGTATTGGTTTACAAGATCTACAAGTATTAGCACAGATTGTAGACTTAGCATCACAAAGAGGCGCCTTTAGAGGTAATGAACTGACACAAGTAGGAGCGGCGTTTGATAAACTATCAACATTCCTAGCCTATGTGGCAGAGCAAAATGTATCTGACGAACATGCAGAAGCAGAAGCAGAGTCAGAAGCACCAGCAGAGGCTCCAGAAGGAGAATAAAATGGCAGTATTAAAACATGTCGGTAAATATGGTGAAAAACCATGTGTAGTAGTTTTCAGAGAAGTTCCTAACGAACCTGATAATTGCCTTATCGTTGAAACGGGTGCATTAGATGATCAAAAACATGACGATCTAATGAACATTGTACAAAGTTTAGAAGCTCAGGAATCAAATGAGATTTCAGAAGTTCTAAGCAGACGACAATTCACAGATGGTAGTAACGTACTTAATGACCTACACTTTACTAAGAAATTAGTTAAAGTATCAAGTGAATTAGTGTTCTTAACACCAACACCTACAGACAAAATTGCACTCTCAGAAGTTAATAACGAGATAAAGAAACTTAACAATGAGTCTAATCCACCTATGAATACAGAAGTTAATCCTGACGTTATTATGAACGAACAAAAGGTAGAAACTTCAGATGGTGGCATGGCTGAAGGACTTTTAGCCCAAGCAGAACTTATTGAGGGAGACGCAAAAGCGATGATGGAAGATGCGGCGGCTAAAAAGGCCAAAGCATATGAATTAGACCCTAGCCTAGCACCTAAGAAAGGACCAGGCAGACCACCAAAGCAGTCATAGTGTCTAAAAGTCCTGCTCGAATAGTAGTTCTCGGGCGGTCTAAGAATAGATCCAAAAAGATCAACAATTTCCTGAGTGAGATATTTACTCAGGAGATTCCTGCTGAATTTGTCAGTCTTATTACACTAAAATATGATGATGGCACAGAAGCAGAAATATCAGTAATTGAAAACAACGTTGTTATAGACGATTTAAATTGGTTATTACAAGAAAGAGATACTGATAGATTAGTAGAAGAAGTTGAGATAATTGTAGAACTAGACATTATCCAAAAAAAGATATCTAAACATACCAATAACTTATTAAACAAATATTTCCAAGAAGATTAGTTGACAAATCATATAAATTTGCTATAATATATAGTAAATGTTAGGAGTAACATATGATTGAGATACTACAAGAAACAACTGATTGGGGCAAAAAGAATATTGCAAATGGCATATATCATGTCAATAGTGCAGGCCAATTAGTTCAATATAACGATAAAGTCTTTAAAACTCCCATTAAACAGTTTTCTAAAAGCAGACGCAAGTTTACGAAAATAGGCGAACGTGCTGAAGAGCTGGCACCTAATGTAAAAGTTATTAAAGGCTCAAATGGTAAAACATATACTATTGAAGATGGTAAATGTAGTTGCCCTGGTTATACCTTTAGAGGTAATTGTAAGCACATTAAAGAAGTTGCTTAATTTTAGGTATGGCAATTTCCGTTGCCCACCTTTTATGTGCATCAGCACTTAAATGATGACAATGATTATGATTAGGATTACCAATAGGGTCTTCCATATTCTCAAAATCCCAAGCCAAAGCATCAGCAATACCTGTATATAATTGTAAGCTCTTCTCTGGCACAAAATCGTAAGTTAAACCGTCTATGTAATACTGATGTTTCTGCTCATCAGTTAGTTTATAACGTTCTTGTATATTCTGTTTCCAGTTAAACGTATTTGGACAAAACAGGAACGGTACATTTGCTCTTTGCATTTGATTTACAGCACTTTCCATCATATAGTATTGTTTGTGTGCCTCTAGATCTGTATCATATAAATTTATATAGAAAGTTTTCATACTTTCCCATTGTGCCTTGTTCATATGGGAAGGTAAATCGTCCCACCAAACACAGGCTTCTTCATATGTTCTAGAGAAGTCATCATATGTGACTAATCCAGTCATACTTTGATGCATTATAGTAGGCTCTACATCAGGATAGCAAGGGTGGTTCCATTCGTTGGTAAAAAACTTATCAACATTATAGTCTGATTGTTTTAAGCCTTTTTCTATTTCGTATAAGTTGCCACGGTGGTTCCAATCAAATCTGTCTGGCGTTGTCCAATTAACAACTATAAAGTCAGGATTTAAATTTTTAACTGCATAGTCTATTTGTAATCTTATATTAAAATTACTTCCGCCTACTCGTGCAATGTTTTGGTATTCCCAGCCAAGTTCGTTAGAGATAAAATAGCCATATTCTGTATCAGGATATGCGTAATCTCTACTACTCCAACTGCAACCGCAAACTACTAATTTCATAGTAGTATTTACTTAAATATAGATATGGAGAAAATATATATTGGTTATGATCAGCATAACAAATTCACTATGGAAGATAACCTTTCCAGGTGTTTTGGTAATACTGATTACTTTACCTCTACAGATATCATTATGATAGAGGGTAAGTATATATACCATTTAATACTTACTGCTATGTTAGACGCAGACTATGTGTTTGATATAAGCGATAAAGTTGTGCAAGATATACAAGATGACAAGTGTTTCCTGCTCTTTGATTACACTTTTGAGAGTAGGAACACTAGCATACAGCATGAGTACGACCAGTATAAAAGCATAATAGACAACACTTTAAGCAAGTATAACATACAAAAACCCTACATATATGTAGACGGTAATCCCTATAACAGGCACGAGCTTGACTTATATTTTAACAGATTTGTTGTTGAGGTCGGCAGAGCATGTTTACACTCTGTTACAGACGATAGTGATGTTATGGTGTTTGAAGCGGACCAATCTTTTGCAGAACGTGAGTATAAATTGTCTAGTTTTAATAGACGTCCTGATGAAAACAGAGCAAACTTTGTTGATGCATTTAAAGATAATGCTGATGTATTATGTACACTGGGCAAACCGGATACTCAAGACATGGATTATTATTCAGAACTTTTTCCTGACTTAGTTCCTATGTTACCTATCGAATATGATTTAAGTTTAGACTTAGATGTACCTAATTTAGTAAGTATAATGGGTTGGGAGTTACAGCAATTAAGTTATATACAAGTAGTAAATGAAAGTTTGTTCCATTATGACAAGTATCACATGTTTATAAACGAAAAAACATTAAAGCCTATTGCTTGTTTGCAACCTTTTATTATAAACGGTATGCCTGGTAGTTTAGCTCACTTACATGAGTTAGGATTTAAAACTTTTAGTAATTGGTGGGACGAAAGTTATGATACCGAAACAGATCAAATAAAACGTTCTGATAAAATTATAGATATAGTTACTGATTTGTCTAAATTAAGTCATACAGAATTAATAGACATGTTAAAGGGTATGCATGAAACTTTACTGCATAACAGAAGTTTGTTAGTTTCTTTACCTAGAAGCCACTCTATAGATTTATATAATCAGATCGTCAATACTGGGTATTAGTTTTTCTGCATAAGCCTTGTGAGCTAGAGGTGATATGTGACTGCTAAGGAATCTGCCAGGGTTTTCATCGTAAGTATTATACAATTTACTATCAACTTCTGATAACATACTTGCAACACCGTCAATTTTATTCTTTTCAGGTATCATATCCCATAATGGATAGTAACTATCTTTTAGTATTTTTTGTGGATCAGTCTCACCACGCAATGTTTGTAAATCATGTAAAAAATCTAATGTGTTAGGGCTCATTAAATACGGAATATTGTGTTTTTCTAATTCGTGTATTGCACTTTGCATGATATAAATTTGTTTATGGCACTCTAATGCAGTATCATATAAATTTGTATAATAATGTCTTAATGCTTTCCAGTTTTGCTCCGTACATGTATTAGGCATAATAGGATATACTTCGCATACTTCCTCAAAACTTAAATTTAAGTCTTCACAGAATAAACTTTGGAATGTACTAAAGGCTATTGTAGGATCTATGTGTTCTCCAGCAGGATGACGCTCATCGTCAGGCGAATGCTCACCTGTTGCATAAGTTACTTGCTTAATTCCTTGTAAAGGATTGTATTCCTTGCCTGCAAAGTTCCATTCTATTCTTGCAGGATTAGTCCAATTAATAATCATCATATCTGGACTAAGATTTTCTATAGCATGTTGTATTTGTAGTCTTATAATAAAGTTACTTGCACTTATTACAGCAGTATTTTGATATTCCCAACTGTAATGGTCAGCAATTAGTTGGCCAAATTCTACTCCTGGCATCTCTTTATCTCTACTGCTCCAACTACAGCCACTAACAATTAACTTCATTTTTTACTACGTTTTTGTACATATTCAAATGCAACATCTACTGCAACATAAAAAGGATCGTCTTGTATTGCTGGAGCCTTTAATTGGAAAAAAGGTATTTTTTCGTCTCTAAACATTTCCAAGATTGCTTGATCTATGTTTATACTATCCTCTAAATTTTGTGCCCTGCCTGTTTGCTCAAAGATGTTGGGTCTGTCTAACATAAAATTAATGTTATCATATTTGTCATAGCACTCACGAGCAAGTTTGTCTATCAAGTCGCTGTATAACGGCCCATCATATAGTTCCCTATATATGCCACTTAACATCACAGGTGAGTCTGTTATAACATAGTCAACTTTGCCAACAAGTCTAAGTATTTTTCTGTGCTGATGTGCTAACATAAACAACTGATCTTTAAGCATGGGTACATTATCTTCCCATACACATTCTTTTGCAAACTCGTTGTTAAGCTCAACACTATAACCTGCCATATTCATTTTATAATACAACCCTGCGGCTTTAGTACTTTTACCACTATTGGGTCCACCATAAAAATTTATTACTTTCATTTATAACCTATCTGCATGTGTCTTGTGTAACTTGGTGTTTTTAAACTTCCTACGAAATGTGTTTTACTAAGTGGATACTTTTCCTGCATTTCTTCCGCAGTATAGCACACATTTATATGACCGTCAAACTCTTCTGAGTCATTTGTTTGCATAATTATTAATTGATCGCTACCTGCTGATTCAAACCAATTTGTACTCATATGTTCACAACTGGTATTAATAACTATATCTGGAGATACTTTAATTAGCTCACCTCCAGTCTCAAATTCCATATGATTTATATCAAGCAAATCTAAATCTGCAACTACACCTTTAAACTTCCATCCGTTTGCTACATGTTTTTGATTAAACTTTTCCGCCATCTCAATACTTTCTGCGTCTATATCTATTCCATATATACGTTTTATGTTTAAAGCATTTAACATTGGCTCTACAATACTTCCTATCCAGCACCCTAATAATGCTACAGTTGTATTACTGGGCAATGGTGTTACTTTATATAGTTCTCCCAGCAACCAACTTTTACTTGCTAATTGACCTTTGCTAAAAGCATCACGTGGATAACGTCTATCCATTACTGCTCTTTCAAAATAACTTGGTGGAATTCTCAGAAAACTATTATCAATATAATCTTCTACTTCGTTCCAACTGTTTAAATTAATTTGTTTCATAGTGTGCTATATAAGGTATAATTATATCCTCTGAAATCATTTTATGACCCAACGTTCCTAAGTGTACGCCATCATTTTGTACATATTGATTGTCTGTATTATTTGCTGTATCGTTAATATATTTTGCCATACTACATGGTAACATTCTGCCTTTGCATGTCTTTATGCTATCGTAAAGATGACTTATACTCCAATGTTTATGTATATGTTGCTCTTCCATGTACGAATCGTCTATTGTAGTCCACACATATTTTATATTATGTAGTTCACAAAAGGATTTAACAGCCAACATGTTCCACAAGGTATTTTCCATCATATTAATATGCTCTTGAAAGTATCCATAATAGTAGTCTACCTCTTTAATATACTTCCATACATTAAAATAGACCCATGCAGTATCATTTTCATTTACATTATTACTATAATCACTAAATTGATATACCCATGTGTGATTCTTTTTTTCTGGTCTTTCAGATATTTGTTTATTTCGCTCGTTATAAAATACATTACCTAGTAAAGATGACTTTTCAACCAGTTTAGCATTTCTGTCTATTCTACTCCATGCAACTACTAAACAAATGTCTTCAGCATTATGTTTTTTAAGTTGCTGAGTACAATGATAGATCGCTTTTTTAGATATCAAATCATTTCCTGTTGACCCTAAACCTGAGTGTATTGCAACTTCCGGTTTAAAATGTTCCTCTACCCATATTGGCCATACTTTTAAATTCTTCCAGGGCTCATTGTCAGTTCTATCATAATCCATAGTGTCTGATAAACTGCACCCACTAGTTATTAAGACTTTCATACTGCTCATTTAACCATTCAAAGTCATTGATCTTATCTAACTCTGTTAAGTTATCCTTATTTTTTAAAGCAAAAGTGTTCCCCGCTAGTGCTCCGCTTACTGCTTCAGCAGTAAACTCCTCTTCACCCCTAGTGTTAAGCCAAGTTTCTAAACGTTGATTACTTTCTGCATCAGCATTAAGTGTAAGTTTAACACACTCTCTGAACGCACTCCTCCAAGTGCTAAATGCATCTGTATTAAATCTAGTGATGCAACTTACTTGTGGCATTGATTTAAATCTAGAACTAAGACCAGTTGTAAAATCTAGTCCCCATGACGTGGCATCTCTTACCATTTCTGTAGGGAATAATTTTACTCCTCCATATCCATATTCATCTTGTGTGATAGGATTTTTACTTGCCCAAACATGCACAACTTCTTGGTCATAAACATCTGGTATGTAATCGAAATTAAAATCTTTTATTATTTCTGCATCAGCATCTACTACCCAAAACATTTTACTTGATGCTCTTGTAGATGCAATCTTATGTGCTTCAAATATACCCTTTACATCTCTTATCCATATAAGATTTACATTTAAATTATTAGTTCTTAAATGATCCTGAAGTTTTTGGAAGCCAAAATCTGCATTAGGTTCTTTATAACTTAAGAATATAATATCATAAGATATAGTTTTACTGCCTATTTCTTTTACATAGTTTAAATTTCTAATTCTGTTTAGTTTTAAGTCATCAGATTTTATATCAGAATAATCAGTTGCTGTAGGCCATAAACGTAATCCGCCATAAGCATGTACCTTTCCTGTACTTGGGTTTACTTTTTGCCATGCATGTACTTTATTAGTCTGAGTAATTGCAGGCAGATATCCACGATCAAGCATTTTTTGATCCACTTTCACATCTGGGTCTACAGTCCAAACAAAGGGAGTTTTTATGTCCTTTATCGCGTTTATAAACTCGTTCTTTTCTAAACTTTGCAAGTGGATTACGGGCCATGTAGGCCTAAGGCTTGCAATAGTATTTATTTGTTTTAAGTGTTCAAAACTATTGTTTTCTATGGCTTTATCAGTATATTCATCGTCTAAGAATAGTTGTTTAGGCACTAGTCTGACGCTCGTATATGCGTTGTCTTGATTGAGGAATACATGTATATACTTTTGATCCCATTGTGTTGGGTAATAATCAAACTTAAACTCTGGGTCTATTTGTGTAAAAGCATCTATTACCCAGTACATATTACTGTCAGACTGCATTGATAGACGCTCATAGACGCTCTGTAAGCCGTTTTCGTAGTCAGATGCCTGTAAGTAATATACTGGATATTCCTTTTGTGTACAAGAAGGTTCTCTAATATATTTGGGTCTTCCTTTAGTTTGCGGTACTTTAGGACATAGCATTACACCACTATAATCGTATTGTCTACCTGATACAGGGTTTAATTTTTGCCACACATGAGTTTTGCCATGGTCCCAAACTGTTGGTACAAATGTAAAGTCAAAGTCTGGTAATACTTCTACATCTGAATCTATTACCCAAAACCAATCTTTTGTTGTTTTCTCTCTGCCTTCATCTTCGTCCTGGTACTTCTCAAATACAGGTCTTGTAAATGGTGAGTCCTCATGTATTTTTGTTTCTGCTGTTTCCCAATTAAAAGGTATCCATCTAAGTCCACCCATGTTTTTAGGGTACTTGTGGTCTAATTGGCCTGCTAAATGGAATGTATGTATGTATTCTTTTTCAAAATTACTAGGCACCCATTCAAAGTCTTGATCTAAAATATAATCTTTGTCTATTAACCAACACTCACCTTTAGCCTGTGTGTAATCGTCTGGATCATCAACAAAAATTATAGGAAACTTTTTAGGTTTTACAGGTATGTCATCATGTATAACATACTCGTTATTCCATTGTACAGGAACCCATCTTACTCCACCCATCTTTTCTGGGTATTTGTGTTTAAGTTGATTAGGTATATGAAATGTATGTTGCATTGACATCTCAAAAGAGTTAGGACTCCAATCTATATCATCATCTATTTGATATTCTTTATCTATTAGCCAACAATCTTCTGTAACTACACTTAAATCTTCTACATCTTTAACATATAATATGGGATATTCACGTTTTTTAACATTTAAAAGACCTTTATATTTTTTGTTTGAATTATCACTTATACTCTTAGGTATAAGATATACTCCGCCCTCTTGATCTGGGTATTTGTGTTGTAATTGATCTCCTATCTTAAAGTTTAAAATATACTTTTGTTCGTCTCTTGTAGGCACATAATTTAAAACTTGGCTTACTGTATGCTCACTATCTATACTCCAAAACATTTTAGTTCTACTTTTTTTAATTAGGGCATCGACATCTTGTGGATTGTCTGAAAAAAAGATATCGTAACGTACAGGCACAATACCTTCTTGGTATTTGTGTTTGGTGTAATCAAAGTCTTTATGTACAAGTCTAACACCACCGCATCTGTTATCCCAAGGGTCTGTGTTATCTGTAGGATATCTGTAATCTAAATGATTAGGTATTTTAAATACATGTATGTAATCTCGTTCATGCCTTTCTGGAACAAACAGTAACTTTCCGTTAAAGTCAAAGTCTCTGTCTACCATCCAAAACCAATCTGTTTTACTTCTATCTGCATACTCACTGTATGTTTCTGCTGTAAACTCGTCATCGTCAATGTAAAAGACATCATAACTTTGGTCCTCAATAGGACATGCTGGATGTATTTTAGTTTCTGCATTATGATATTGTCTTGGTACTAATCTAATACCGCCCATTGCCATGGGATATTTTTCTGTAAGTTGATATGGCATTCTGAATGCATGGATCATATTTTCTTCAAAAGGATTAGGCACCCAATCGAAAGTGTTTAAGTTTACATTATGTCCTGCATCAACTAACCACACATAATCTTCTGCAAATGTATTTCTTTGTCTGTAATCTTCTACATCTGTTACTATCATAATAGGATATGATAATTTTATATCTAAAAAATTATGATATTTTACGTCTGCAGTTTTCCAGTCTTTAGGGTATAGTTTTATACCACCTTCTTGTGCTGGATACTTATGCTCTAATTGTCCTCGTAAATGAAAACTATGTATAAAGTCCGGCTCAAAGTTTCCTGGAGCCCAGTCTATAGTATCAGATAATTTGTACTCTTTATCTATACACCATACATGACTTGCATAAGGGTTTTTCTCAAAATACTTGCCTGGTGTTTTAGTATACAGTTTACCAAAGTTCTTTTTACATACTACTTTGTTTATTTCCTTTGTCCCTTGTGCTTTTACTTTTGGTAAAAGTGTTACACCACCGTAATTTTTACTATCCCATTTCCATACATGTGTATATCCCATGTCGTACGACTCTGGCCTATATTCAAATACATCTGTATCTGTAACTTGTATATCCGGCTCTACAAACCAAAACATCTTTGTGTTAGGTTTTGCTTCGCCTACATTATTAACTTGCTTGGCAAAAGGAAAGAGCTCTTCTATCTCTTTATTATTTCCAATGTAAAATATATCAAACATATTTGTTTTTCTCTAAAATATATTTAACTGCATCTTGTACTTCATCTATGCCTTTGTCTATATCCTTATACTTCTTCATCATCTCTTCGCCAAATACAGAACAAACACCTATATGTTTAGGAAGTTCTCCTCCACACATATGGCATCTGCCTTCTAATTTGCGTTGAATTTTGTGCCAGTTAATCTCGGACATGTACCTTTACCCCATAATGTTTGGCAAAGGCTTTGGCATCTTCTTCGTCGTTTACAATAGGTTGTCCTTTAATGTTTAAACTTGTATTAAGTAACATTGGACAGCCTGTTTCCTCGTAAAACTTTGTGAGAAGGGTATGCAAGTCAGGATGTTCGTCTTTTCTTACTGTTTGAACACGGCTGGTACCGTCTTCATGTATAATAGCAGGAAACTCGTCTGGCTTTTTACACTTTGCAACAAATTGCATGTATGGTGCATGTGATATACCGCCTGGCATATCAAAATAGTCATGCACATGTTCTTCCAAAATCATTGGTGCAAATGGTCTAAACTTTTGTCGTTTTTTGATAACATTCATTTTATCTTTAACTTCCGGCCCTCTTGGATCTGCACATAGGCTTCTGTTGCCTAATGCACGTGGTCCAAACTCAGCTCTACCATTTGCTATTCCAAAGAGTTCCCCCTCTTTTAAACTTTTTAGTGCCTTCTTGATAGGGTACTTGCCCTCTATATTATGTCCCAGATAAGGTGTATCAAATTTAACACGTTCTCCCGATGTGTTATATAAGTGTAGTGCGGCGGCTCCCAAACTGCTACCACAATCTCCTGGGTTTGGCATTATAAAAATGTTTTTAAATATGTCTGTTAGCATACTGTTGGCTACACAATTAAGTGCTACACCACCCATGTAAACTAAATTATTACTGCCTGTAATTTCTTTGGCGTATTGAGCATACGCACTTACTCGTTGTTCAACTTGATCTTGTGCGGCCGCGGCCATATCAAATTCGTCAACACCTACAAAACTATTTTTACCTAGTCCTCTTTGCAGGTTTTCTTTCATTTGTATAGATTTTCTGAAGCTCATCCAAGGATGTTTCATTCTAAAATATCTTTCTCCCATCTTTTTACTTAATGGCTTCCAATTTTCTGGCTTACCATAAGCGGCCATGCCCATTAATATGTACTCATCTTCCATTGGTTTTAGACCAACATGATGTGTTACAGCACTATAAAATAAACCTAAACTACTTGGGTAGGATGTTGTGTGCATTTTTTTTAAATTGCCGTTATGCCATTTCCATATAGTTGCAGTATCAAATTCTCCTATAGCATCTATAACCATAACAGCACATTCGTCAAATTTGCTACTTAGTACACCTGCCGCGGCATGTGTTTCGTGATGATAATAATCGTATATTGGTACGCCTTTTAGCTCAGGGTAAAACTTTTTAATCCATTGTCTTTGTGTAGGTTCTCTAAAAGCATACCAGTTTCTGCCGTATATGTTTCTTAACCTTTTTATCCAACCTTTTTCATGCAATACTATTACATCTGGTTTTCCACCTGCCATTGCGGCACTGATAAGTTCGTGGTTTATCCAGGCATCATTTTTTACTTTACTATAACGTTCTGAATGCCCAGCAAATTCTATATTGTCGTCCTGTAACATACAGGCGCCTGCATCGTGAAACCCAAAACTAAGACCTAATATTCTCATTATCTATATACGAACGGGTCTCTTTTTCTCAATTCTTCTAATTTCTTTTTTAGCAACTCTTCTTCATCAGGAGTAAGATTTAAGTCATCATTAAAAACTTTTTTCTCGTGTTCCTTTTGAGCGTCGTTCTTTTCTCGTCTTTCTTCTGTCATGTGTAGTATCTCCATCTATACATTTCTATAAGTTCTTCAGCCATCTTTTCATATAATTTTTCATCAGTTATATGTTTTGTTTCACTAAACCCATTAGGGTAAAGGGCCATATATTGTTCTATAAAACTATCTTGCGGCTTATAGTATTTACTTGTATCTATGCTATTCCATAGTGGTATCTGGCAGTCATGCGGTATGCTATTAAACATATTACTATATAAATAATCTATATTGTTAGCCTCTAAATATAATTGTAAGGCATACTGATATGTTATAGTATCCTCCAGCCCAACATTCCAATCAGCGACATTTAAGTCCAAGTACCTATAAAACTTTTGTAAATCTTCCTGTTCAGATTGCTTATATAGTGTGTAATCTTTTCTTTCTCCTTTCCATGCAAATTCAAATCTTTCGTGAGTGCTCCAACCAATTATAACTAAGTCTACTGGATTACTTTCGCAGTATTCCATAGTAGTACGGAGTATACGATGATTACCACCACCGCCCTTTGCTATGTTTGTAACTGTGACGTCAAGTTTTTCTGATAAAAAATCTGCAAGTCCTTTGTCGCATTCACTTGCTTCGGTATGACTACATCCGTTAATTAATAATTTTTTCATAAATTATCTATTGCTTCTATACATTAACCTATGCAATTCTGGAAGTGCTTCTTCCATACTTTCGTCCCTTTGCTTGTCTAACATATCTGTATATTTGCCAAAAGTAAGTAATTCTTGTCTCCAATTTTCCTTACGATTTTCTTTCAATGCTTTTATTGTTGCATTAATAGATTGCACATTTTCTGGTCTATTTGCTAAAACTTTACTGGTTTTAAGCCACTGCTCTAATCTACCTGCGGCAACTTCTCTAACCTGCTCAGGGCAATTCCTAAAGTCTAGACTAGTTGGGTAATCGCATATTAGGAAGGTTACAAACACTTCTCTGCCATATTCTACCTCTAAACTTTCTATAAAGTCTAGTAATTTTGTTATGGTTAAAACATTATAAATTTGTATAACAGGACTAAACAGTACAGTACCAATAACGTCACTAGCACAATACTTTCTCAAGTTTTTTTCTACTTGTTTCCAGTGACTTGCTCCTCTGATATATTCGTTCTCATGTCCATAAGCATCTACACTCACACACATTAATACATTTTTAAACTGCTCTATAAGATTCAAAAAACGAGGTTGTATATTTGTCATATTGCTGTTAAATACTAAATCTATATTTTTAGCAATATCCATTTCAACACACTTTTCCATAATCCAATATACACGTTCGATAATAGTTGGTTCACCACCTGTAAAATATAATTTTACTACACCGGGTAACCATTCTTCTACTTGTCGTAAAAAGTCTGGATCATCTTCCCAATTAGTTAAGTTATCTACAAACTGACCCCAAGTAAAGTTGTCTTTAATAAATTGTGCTCCACTTGGATCAGATGCTTCTATTTTTTTATATTCTTTTTGTATTTGGCTAGAATTTTGAGGTTGACACATTCTACACTTCAGGTTACACATATTTCCAAGTCTAAAGTCCAAATACATTGGTGCATCTGGCACCATGTAATCGTTGTCTATACTTCGCTCTATAATGTCTTGTATCTCTTCTCCTTTGCCACTATACTCAAACCAATCTCTAATATAGTTAGTCCTATAACTAGGAAATCCCATATCTTCTAAATCATAGCAATGCTCACAACCTTTTACCACGTCGCCTTCTATCATTTGCTTACGGATTTTACGCATATGATTGCTATTCCAGACATCTTCAATTTTATGTCCACGATTTAAATCTACCATGGTGCCGTCATCCTGTTTAAAGTTATCACGTGCAACACAACACCAACTCACAGTACCTGTAGGTTGAGTCATGATTGATATCCAAGGATAAGGGCAAAATGTTTTACTGTATTCCATTCCAATCTTTCTCTATTAATTTAAACAATTCAGGAAATGTATCCTCAAATTGTTCTTTTCTAAATTTGTCTATATTTTTAGTTTGTGTTATAAAATTTATAAACTCCTCTTTTGCATAATGTTCGCCATTCATAAAACTTAAAGTTCTTACTACATGCTCACTAGGGTTATCACCGTAAGCAATAGTTACTTTCTCTTTTACTCTCTTGGGCAATACCTTAGGCGATATATGACTTGGAGTAAACACCATATTATAGTGTATATGCACATCATCAAAATGTCGTGTTATAAATGATGTTAATGAATCCATATGCATAATATTAAATATACTTATAGTTTGAAATATTCCTATATCAAATATCTCTTTATCTAATTTGCTAAATTTACCTAAGTTTGTTATTACCTCGGAAAAGTTTCCTGGGAACCTAATGTACTCGAATCTTTCATTTATATCATCTATACTTATAAAAATTTCTACTTTTTTAAACTTTTCCCATAGCTCTATTCTGTCTTCAGGGAAAATACTTGCGTTTGTGTTATATGCAAGTCTTATATTTTTTGCAACACCTAATTCTACACATCTTTCTAATATTTCATAATGCCTTTCTATCATTAAAGGCTCGCCACCAAAAAATTCTAATTTTTCTATACCATTTAAATGGTTATCTATATCTTCCCAAAAGTTTTCATTAGACTTAGGCCACATGCCTTGTTTATTAAACTTCCTTGCTCCTTCATTATTAGGATTCATTTTAAGTTCTTCAGCCGCCCATTGGCTACTTGCAAAACTACTACATATTCTACATTTACTATTGCAAATATTTCCAAGTTTTAAATCTAATGCTTTTGTATTAGGTGTAAAATTGTCTCCCCAATAACTGTTCTCTCTTAATCTTTTACTTTGTATTCCTGCTTTTTCTTCATGCCAACAATTTGCACATGCATCTATTTTTTCATTGTTTAAAAATTTTTGTTGTATGTCTTTTAGCCACTTACTTTCCTTTACATCGCTTAGTGTATCACCATTTGCTAAGTTAAATTCAGTACCATCGTCCATTTTAGCAGACTCCTGCATTATACAACATACAGACATTGTGCCATCAGTACGAGCTTCTAAGTTTATAAATGGTAGTACGCAACTCATATGCCGGCTAACTCCGGATATACATCATCAAAGTTCTCATCTCTTAATTTATCAAACTCTTGATTAAATGCCTTAAACTCATCAAGTAAATGTGTGTGGTCATCATCTAAAAACTGTATAGAACTTTTATATCCATCTGTAGCTCTGCCTATATTGTCTTGTGGCTCTAACCATTTTAAATGTTTTTCCCATTTTGCTTTTATTTCTGCTTTTAAACTTTGTGGTAGCACACTCATTCTAAATCTTTCATTGTTTAGTAATACGTTCATATACCAGTCTGCTGGTTTTATGTATCCTTTATCCACCCAACTTCTATGAAAGTCTGTGATATGCCAGGCGTTATAGGCACTAACTGTTGCACTAATATAAAAATCTACTTCAGGAGATGTTTCTTTTAATTGCTTTATATTGCTTTCCACATCTGCCCATACAGTTCCCTTACGTTGATATTCTCCTCGTAAACCTTCTGCATCTAAACTAGCACCAACACTTATATTATCAAAGTTTTTCCACAAGTCTAATACATTATGTTTCTTATATGTTAATGTTGTGAAGTTTGTATTATAAAAAATGCGTATATCTGTTTTACCCATCTCTA
>Ga0222716_10000916_pt1 | contig 25005 bp, 18 predicted proteins | sample C33_13DmetaG_FD_165044 | JGI IMG/M metagenome (GOLD analysis project Ga0222716, IMG submission 165044) | Estuarine water microbial communities from San Francisco Bay, California, United States - C33_13D | ecosystem: Environmental > Aquatic > Marine > Unclassified | place: USA: California... | reverse complement strand
GCAAATTTCGCGATCACCCGAATCGTCGCCGCGACGTCGCCGACGGTGCCCAGAAACGAACGCGAAGCCGCCGTGCCGAGCGATTGCCAAAACTCGTCAATCTTCGTCAAAGCGTGTTCGTCGTCGTGCCCCGCCGGCACTTCCCACCTCGGCGGCACTTCCCCACGCACATCTCTCGCCCCCGATAAGCATTCATCCTCCTCGACGAATCCACAAAACGTCTCGACGTCCAATCGCGACTTGAACAGCGTCTTCGTCGTCGCCGCGTGTCTCGCCAACGGCCCGACGCCCGCGTCTCCCGCCTCGCGTCCCGTGACCTCGTTCAAGTACGCCTCCGCCGCGTCCGCGCGCGCGCCGCCCAACGCGAGCGCTCGATTCAGTTTCACGCACGGCATGAACTTCGGATCGTCCACGGCGTCTCGCCACGCCTTGCACACCAATCGCGCGTCGCCGTAGAAACTCGTCGGCGCGCAGCTCAACAACCGTCGGATCACGTCCCCGCCGACGCCGACGTCCGACGTCGACGCTCGCGCCTCACCGCGTCGCCACGCGTCGTGCAGAGACATCTGTTTCGGTTCGTCGTCCCTTCGCCTGCGCTTCGCCTCGGCGCGCGCGATGCATTCGGCTTTCGCTCCGGCGCGCGCGATGTTTCGCGCGCGCTCGGCGTCGACATCGCGCGACGGTATCGTCGCGCTCGCGTCGCGCGCGCGCGCGCTCGACGCCGCGAGCGACGCGTCGTCGGTTTCTCTCTGCTTCGCCAGCACCTCGCGCGCGGACGTGAACATCGCGCGCGCGAGAGTGACGCATCGCGCCGTCGTCTCGGTCGGCGACGGTTCGCGCCACCGACATTGGACCGGACGCGACGACGACGACGCGTCGAAATCGAACGCGAACGCGGTCGAGCGAAGACGAACGAAACGCGAGCGACGCGACGCGCGGAACAAAACGCGAATCGCGCGTTAAAAATCAGACGCGACGTCCGCGCGCGCGCGCGCCCATCGCGGCCGAGGCTCGCGACGCGCCCATCCTATCGCGGCGTCCACGCCTCGGCGTCGCTCTTCCTCCTCCAAATCGTTCCATCCGGAAGCGCGACGTCGCCCTTCGGCGTCAACTTCCCCACCACGCGCTCGCCCGAGCCGTCTTTTTGATCGAAATCGATCAGGATCTCGTCGTCCGCCTTGTTTATCTTGCCCTTGATCGTCCACGCGTTGAACTTGGACGCCGCCTTGCGCTGGTCCGACTTTTTCACGCCTCGGCATCCTCGACCGCGCGCGAACGGCACGGGATCGAGTCCCGAGACGTTGCCCCTGGCGTCGATCGCGCGCGGACACCCCGGGTGGTTGGGGTCGGCGTAGTCGCCGGCGAACCGCGTCGGCGTCGCCGCGCGCGCGTCGTCGAGCGCGAACGACGACGCGACGACGAACGACGCGAGCGCGGTGACGCAGACGCGCTGGACGAGCGCCTCGACGCGCGGCGGCGGGGCGGGCGCGCGCGCGGTCTTCGCGGTCTTCGCGGTCGCGACGACGCGCGTCGGGGGGGGGGAGACGCGTCGCATCGTCGCGATGTGCGGCGCGACGGCGGTCGAGCGGCGACGACGAGCGCGACGACGAGCGCGACGACGCGCTCGAGCGCGCGCCGCGTCGATCGGTGCCGCCGCGTGCGTGAACTAATATGTAGTACAGGTGTGTGTACGAGACACCGTCGGTCGACGCGCTAACGATCGTCGTCGACGGCGTCCGCGCTCGCCTCGCGTCTCGCGGCTTCGACGGCGCGCTCGAGGACTCCGGCGACGTACGCCGCGCGACGCCGCGCGACGTCCGCCTCGCTCTCGTCGCGCGCGCTCGGACACACGTCCGCGCTCGTCTCTCTCAGCGCGAGCTCCACGCCCTCGGGGGTCATGTGCTCGCCCCCGAACGGGGCGAGCGTGGCGTACGTCCTCGCCACGTCCTCGTCGCGATACACCAAAACCGTCGGCGCGAGACGGTCGGGATAATTCGGCACGCACTCGCGGTGCGCGATTTTCACGAATTTCGTGCGCGGATGCTTCGCGGCTAAGATTTCAAACGCGCGCTCCATCTTCTCGCAATCGCGACATCCTCGTCGCGTCATGAGGACGACGACGTACGCGTCGGCGCTCGGTCGCGTCACCTCGTCGACGAACGTCGCTCGCGTCGCCTCGCGCACTTCGCCGTGCGCCTTCGCCGTCGCCTCCGCGGTGAGTTCCTTGATTCGCCGCGCGCGGTACTCGCGAACGTACGCGTCGTCGTCGTCGTCGTCGAAGTCATCGCCGTCGCTCGTCGACGCGTCGGCGGCGTCGTTTCGTCGCGACGCCGAGTCGCGCGCGTCGTCGAAAGATGCGGTGAGCTTTTGCGGCTCGGGGGGCTTGGGCTTGGGCTCGACGTTCCCTAAGCGCGCCTGCGCGTCGTCCCACTCCGTGCTCGTGTCCACGTGCGAGGGCGCGGCGTGCGTGAACGAACCGCTGTCCATCGGGCGCGGTGTGACGCGCGAGCGGCGGCGACGAGGCGCGAGGCGCGAGAGAGAATAAAGTTTCAACAATCTACGGTCGAAGCTCAATCCCACCACCCGCTGGGATGGGAATTTGAATTTGAATTCCACGATGGCGGTGGCTTGCGCGTCTCGCGCGGCGGCGGCGGCGGCGATGGTTGCGGCGGTCGCGGACGAAGAAAACCGAAACCGACGTCTCGCGGCGATTCGGCGCCGTCGTCTCGCGGCGCGAAGCCGTTCGTCACACCGCGCTCTTGCTGCATCCTCGACACGACGAGTATCTCAGCGCGAGCGATGAATTGTTCTTTGCACAGCTTGTTCACCTGACGCATGTAGTCTTCGAGTTGGACTTTGCCGTCGTTGAGGAGTTCGTCCAACGCGTCGAGCGCGTCCTCGATGGCTGAATCCTTGGCGTGCGCGTTTAAGAGCTGACGGCTCATCGCGTCGGCGGCTTCGATCGCGGTTTCAGGATCAAGTGACACTTCTCCTGTGTCTGGGTGCGCTTCAAGCCACCGTTCCATGGTCTTCGTCGCCTCTCTGAGCTCCTGCGCGTCGCGTTCAAACTGATCGCACATCGATCGCAACACGCCCTTTTCTTGTTCTAGATTAATTTTTCTCGCGTAAAGCTCGGTTTGATGCGCCAGGAGCGTTTCGATGAGCTGTGCGTTTGAATCTAAATGACGTTCGGTGCCAGACTTCAAGCGATCCGTCAAAGACTGTATCGCTGCTTGGCGAAACCACGCCTGCGCCGCCGTCGCGTCGTCGGCGCGCGGACTCGTCGTCGCTCGCTGCCCTTGCGCGGAACGCTCGTTCAAACTCGGTCGTCGCTCGACAGACACGCTAAACGGAACTCGCTCTGGTATCGTCTCCGCCGTCGACGCCGTCGTCGTGCGCTGCGTCGCCTCTCCCGCGTTCCCTACCCCGCGCGCCGGCCGCGAAAACAGCGGCGGCTCCGCGCTAAACACGTCGCAGAGCGCCCGCGCCACATCGCTCATCTTCCGCCGACGATCCCACCGAAACACGCGTTCAACCACCACCATTCCATCTGATTCCACGCACCCGTGATTCGGTTTTACTATCATGTCTCTCGTCGGCGTCACGAAACACGTCGGCGCCGTCGCCGGATAGTCGCTCGGCGCGTACATCTTCACCGGAATGTTATACCTCGCGCCGTTGTATTCGATCGGTATCGTCCCATCCGCGCACAGTAACCGCTCGCGCGAGCCATCGTTGTGATAATAATCGTCGTCTCGCACCGTGAGCGAGGGAAACCGCTGCGTTTTACGTCAGTAAAGGGTAACCAACTTGGATTGGATTCGCGCGCGCACCGTGATGAGATCGAGAAAGTTTTCGCGCACGACGCGTGCGTTGCCGCGCGCGATGTACGCGAGGGGATCGTCGTCGCGTTCTGCGTCGAGCAGCGCGAGCGCGCGTTGCGCGGACGCGCGAGCCATTCGCGACGCGGTCGTCAGTGACGATTGCGCGACGCTCGAGCAGTCAAAGCGCGACGAGACGCTTGGCGAAATGAAATCGATTCTCGTATCGAAATGTAATTGTTACACGCGTTCGATGGACGCGCCGGGTCACGCCGCGGCGTCGGCGGTGCACCCGGGGAAGACCGATTCCCAAGCCTCGACGTGCGTCTCGGCGAGCGCCTTCATGGTGACGGCGCAGTTCGCGAAGGCGGCGTTGATGACTTGTTCTAATTCGGCGTGCACGCGCGGGAGCTCGTTGGTCATGCGAGATTTGATGTCGTCGTACTTTGCTTGCGCGTCGTTCACCGCGGATTCAGCGAGGCCGACGTCGCGCTGTAATTCTTCCACGGTGACGGGCGTCGGGGATGTGACGGCGGCGGAGAGGCGCTCAAAAATAGTCGTCGGTTGCGGCGGCGGCGGCATCGGCGGCGCGTGCAACGCGTGTTCAAGCTTGGCGCGCTTGGACTGCACCTTGGCGCGGCACGCTTGGAGCTTCAACAACGCGTCGAGACGCGCGTCGATTGATTCTTTCGCCGCGCGCACGTATTGCAGCGCTTGTTTCAGCGGCGCGCGGAACTCTTTCGCCAAGCGCTCCGCTTGCACCTCCGTCGGCGCCCGCATCGTGCACGCGGCGGAACCAACCTGTCTGAACGCTTGCCCTAATCCCCCGGCCTCATCGCCGAGCAGCATTTTCGCCCCTTTTTCCTCGCAGTCGCCCAAGTGATGCGCGTTTTCTCCAAACGTACCGGTTAAAATGCCGAGATTCTGCACCGCGTTGACGATTTCGCTCCCGCTCTTCAGCGCTCGCTTCAGGCGCTCTTCGAGGAGCAACAAATATTCCGTAGCTTCGAGATATTTGGGATCCTCCTCCATCATGACACTTTCCATCCCCGCGCCCGTGCTCCACGTCTCCGTCGCCGTACCGATGGACTGAAACCAAGAATCCACGGCTCCGAGCGCGGTGCCAACCGCGCCGCGCGAATACCACGGGGCGCGCTGGTCCCACGAACTCCCCCCCTGTTCCTCTAAGAACATCACCACGTCTTCGCACGTTCCGAGTCCCGGATGTTCCACCACTTTCTTCATGAACGCCTCCAAACCGCTTCGGCGATGCTCCAAGAAATCGCTCTGAAACGGATTCGTCGTCACCGTCTTCTCCGGCAACGGAAACAACACGATGCCCGGGTACAGCGTCGACAGGCGTCCGCGCAACCACTGAAAGTCAGAATACCTTCTCACGACGATAGACTCGTCCTTTTTATACGCTGGATCTTTATTCTTCGTGCTCACCGTGTACACCGCGTACGCCGTCAACCCGTCGCCGACTTTGGTCGGATTCGTCACGCTCACCTCGATCGTCTTCGTTTTCACGTATCCATCCCGCGGCACCTCCGGCAGCGCGTCGTCATCCGCGGCGAAGTGAATGCTTTCGTACGCCGGCGGCGGCGCGTCCTCCGCGCGCGCGTCGTTCTCCTCCGACATCATCCTTCTCGACGCAACACCAAAGTCGATTCGACGCTCAAAAACGATTCGGAACGACGACGACGACGCGACGACGTCGCGCGCGACCGAGCGTCAGCGGACGACCTTTCGTTCGTACGTTCGTTCGTTCGTTCGTTCGTTCGTTCGTCGCGCGCGCGCTTCGTCCGCGTCGCGGTGTGTCGCGCGCGTCGCGAGTTTAAAGTCGTCAAATCAATCCGACGCGTCCGCACTCGCGGACGCGCGAGGCGAGCGCGCGCGATGAGCGCGGACGGCGGCAAGTTCCGGGACACGATGCACTCGCTGAATTACGGCGCGGTGATGGAGGCGGCGGCGAGGAACTACATGGAGGAGAAGACGCGAGAGGACGCGCGCGCCCAGGCGCGGGCGCGGGCGCGCGTCTTGGACGCCAAGGAGTTGTGCGAGGTGCGCGACGACGCGCGCGAGCGCGAGCGCGAACGCGAAGGCGACGGCGCGGGACTCGGCGCCTTGGACGCGCGGTGGGACGAGGCGCGACGGACGCGCGGTGGGACGAGGCGCGCGGTCGCGACGCGAGGACGCGGAGGACTGACTTTTCGCGTTGACTTTTCGCGTCGCGCGTAGGATCCTGATTTAGAGGATATTCATCGCGAGCGCGTGCAGGCGATGAAAGAGGCGCAAGAGCGAAGGATGACGATGGAGCGCACGGGGCACGGAACGCTGAGCGAGGTGGAGGAGAAGGAGTTTCTGCCAGAGGTGACGACGACGCATCGCGTCGTGGCGCATTTTTATCATCAAGAGTTTGAGCGGTGTAGGATCATGGATAAGCATCTGAGCGCGCTGGCGAAGAAGTATTTCGATACGAAGTTTATCAAGATATCGGCACCGGACGCGCCGTTCTTCGTGACCAAGTTGCAAGTCAAGGTGTTACCGTGTTTGATTTTTTTCAAAGACGGCGTCGCGTTCGATCGCCTGGTTGGGTTCGAGGAACTCGGGGGTAAGGACGATTACCCCACGGCGAAACTAGAGCGAATATTGTTGAAAGCGGATGCGGTTGTGCAGCCGGAGAAGAACGAGAGCGATAGCGAGGATGAGGTGGAGGAGATACGTAGAGAAGCGATGTCGCGCATGATGCGGACGGGCGGATTCAAAGCGAATAGCGACGACGAAGACAGCGATTTCGATTGACGGCGACGCTTGCGGTGGGAAAATCGGTGTGTTGTGTAATGAAGAACTTCTAGTTTCTATCTACTTCTCTACACGAAACAGTCAAGCTCGACGCGACGGTACGTGTTCGGTCCGTCGTCGTCGAGCGCCGGGTATGCCGGCACGAGGGCGTCCTCGGACGAAATGTACAGCGTGTTGTAAATCTTCCAGTAAATGTCGCGAACCTTGCGTGCGGGATGGAATAACCCTTGTAACGTGTATGCGAGCACAAACTGTGGTCCGAGGGCCACTCGCGCGGCTTCGATCGCCTCCGTCACAGCGTTGATGACGTGCGGCGACGGCTCAAACACGTTGGGCCAGGTGTAATTGATCAAATGCGTCACCGCGTCTTCGCATCCAAGACCGGCGCATCCCAAGGCGAGATGCTTTACCGTCACCGCCGCAGTTTGGCGGTGAACCAGGTCTCGATCCATGAGCGCGTCTTCGAGCAGTGGCGTGACGGCGTAGATGTAATCCTTGCCCATCTCTCCAATGTACTCGAACAAAAACGCCAACGATTTCAGCACGCCGTTTTGCACATTGAGCTCGGGCACGCGGTACTCATTCATGAGCGCCGGTAGCACGGTAAACGGCGCGCACGTTTCCGCAACGATCGCGATCGCCACAGTCGTACACACGCGCATTTGACGCTCTTGTACCTTGAGGTTGTTCAAAAGCGTCGCGAGCACATCTTGCGGACCAATCGCCTTGGCGATGTAACCAAACGTGTTCACCGTCGCGCGGCGAATCGCCTTCTTCGGCGCCTTCAACAATTCCAAAAGTTCAAAGCAAATTCGCATCCACTCACGCGCGGCAACGTATTCCGCGCCTCGATCGGCGATTCGACCGATCAAATCGATCGTGTTCTCTTGCACCTTCTCGTGCCTATTCTTCAAAATTGGCGTCAATCGCGGGAGAAGATCCTTAATCGGCGGCGTCATTCGCGTCATTCCTTGCACGCTCACGATCGCCTTCAACGCGCCAAGAATCGAACCCAAAACTTCGGGATATTCTTCACCGAGGTACTCGTACAAAACGACCCCCAAGTGCCCGAGAAGTTGCTCTTCTTCGCACTTGCGCATCACGGGAGCGATGGCGCTAATCAAATCAGCCGCTTGTTCGCGAATGTCGGCGCTTTTGTTGTTCATGCGCCATTTGATGGTACCGCAAATTTGGGGCAAGTACGGCTTCGCACGAAGTCCGAGGGCATTGACAATGGTACCGACGCCCTTGAGCATGATATCATTCTCATCCGACGTTTGCTCTTGAAAGGCGTACAGCATGCCGTCAATCATGAGTTCCTCCATGCGAGTGTCCACGTCCGCCGTGCCAAGCTCTTCAATCACCTTGGTGATTGTTTCCATCACCATACGGCGATAAGGCTCGGACTCATCCTTTAAATCTTCCACGATTCGCCCGATGATTTCCGCGGCACCGACTTTTAATGAAACCTCCAACGTCGTCTCCACGAGCTGTTGATAGTTGCGTCGATCGAGAGCCATACGTCGAACCCAGAAATGTTTGAAGAATTCAGGCATGACTTCGGCTCGAATGTACTCTGGCTCGACCCCATCGGTGGCTACGCACTGCTTGACAACTTTCAACGTAATTTTCTTCATCTCTTCGTCCGCGGTAGCGAATTCACGAATCAGAATCACCATGACCTCGCGGGTGTAATAGTTGGCGTACATGGCGTCCATGAGCGGAATGATGAAACCGATCGCCTTGAGGAACGCGGCTAACACTTTCCCTCGGTGTGCGCGAATACCTTTCCACAACGGTTTGAGAACGTTATCGAACGACTCGATACCGTACGGCGTCGCGGCCTCGGCGAGCGCGGCGATGGAAAGCGCGGTGATGGTGCGCACCTTTTGGTTTTCATCGTCCAAACCGTTTTCAATGATGTCCACCAAAGATTTGAGGTGCGGCAGCACGGCGCACCCATGAAGGATTGCGATTTGCTGAACAATTTTGATGCCCGTGTGACGCGCTTGCCAACTCTTCTTACTTTGGCACACCGCCTTCAAGAACGGAAGCAAAGACTGCACGCCGAGCGCTTGCGCGACGACGGCAAACGCTCTCGCCGTCGTGTTACGCACGTACTCATCCACGTTATCAATGTCAGGGCGCATAGCGGCGATCATCGTCGCTAATCCCGCCGCCTTCGCGACGTTACTAATGATTTCCCGCCCCTCGACGCGGGCGTAGTAGTCCTCATCAATCAACAAAGGCTCGATGACGACGAGAATCTTGTGAACGTAGGGGCGTACCAAGTCGTCGAGCTTGTACAAGATGCGATCAATCACCTTTACGAGTAAGTGACGCTCTTGATCTTCCAACGTCGGCGACATGAGCAAAGGTAAAATCTGGTTGAACAACGGTCCGGCGCCGAACTCTTTGGCGCGATCGGTGATTTGACGAAGCGACGTCTTGCGCTGCTGCGGCGTCCCATTCTTGACTCGAAGTAACAGACGCATAATCTTGCGCTCCTTCTGCTCTTCGATCGTCAAGGCTTCGTCGTCCGTTTCTTTTAACAAAGGTGCAAAGTACTGCACGTCCTCGGGTTTCATCTCCGGCAAACCTTCGGGGACGAGGGCGACGTCAAATTTTTGCCCGCGATCCTCCTCGGGAATGCTGAAAAAGCCGGCGTTTGAGCCGTACGGCATCGGCGTTTGCATGAGCTTGCGCGCGGGCGTGCGAATAGGCACGTAGCTCGCCGGTGGCTCGAGAATCTTGTACCCTTCGGACGGCAACAACTCGTCGAGTTCCTCATCCGTCTGCGGTCGGTTGCGCTCTTCGATTTCCCGTTGAAAACGCATCTGCTGATACTGCTCGGGCGTCAAAGGAACGTTCGATTGCATGGCAGCGTGCGCGGCGATTTGCGCCGCAGACGGCGTCGCCATACCAGCCGTGATTTTCGGCGTCTCTCCACCGGCGGCAATGACGGGCGTCTCGCCACCCGTCCACGCCGGCGTGGCGCTCGGATCGCCACCCGCGCGAATCATCGGCGTCTCGTCCCAACGGCTTCTCGAGCGTCGCGGCGTCGGTTTGACGTCCGCCGCTCGCGTGCCGCTTTCCATCGTTTCCCACTCTGATGGGCGCTGCGGCGTGGCGTCGTCCCACTTCGTCCCAGTCGCCGCGCTGTCGTCGCTTTCCCACTCGCTCACGCGCGCGGGCGCCGGCGCCTGCCCGCTTCGCGCCGCGCTGTCGTCCGGTTTCGCGTCCCATCGTCGCTTGCGCTTCTCCGGCCTCGCCGACGATGCCGCGGGTTCGCTCGCTCGCGCCGCGGCGAGTCGCGCCTCGTCCGCCGCGCGTTCCGCCTCTTCTCGTTGCTTCTTTTCGATGTTTCGCAGCGTGTTGTCGCGCTCTCGCTCCACCGCCGCCTCCTTCATGCGTTCGGCATAGCTTCGTCCTTCGTCTCCGTCCTGCGTCGAGGCAAAGCCCACGCGTTGCGTCGCATTTTTCGTCAGTCTCGCGCATCGCGCGCGTCGTCCGCGATCGCGCGTCGTCGCCTTCTCCCAAAACCTAGCCTCGCTCGCGTCTCGTCGCCCTCGCGTCTCGTCTCCGCGCACCTCCCCCGTTTTCCCCGGACTCAGCCGTCGCGCGAACCGTCGCTTCGAGTAATCGCTCTCTCGATCGATCACCCGTCGCGACTTTCCGAACCCCAGCGCTTCGTCGCTCTCCAGGTCCTCGCCCTCCTCCGCGTCCAGCGGCGCGCCCGCGAGCGTCTCCGCCGTCGGCGCGTACGCGCGCATCGGCGCCTTCATCGTCCGCGTCGTCCGCGTCGTCGTCGCTCGCGCGTCCGCGTTCGCGCCATCGTCGCGCGCGTCGTCGTCGTCGTCGTCGCGCGCGCGCGTCGTCGTCGTCGCGTCGTCCAGCGCGCGTCGCTCGCGCTGCAAACGCGCGATCTCGCGCGCGTCGTCGTCGTCGTCGTCCGCGCTCGCGCTCGCGCGCGCGCGCGTCGCGCGAGGCGTCGACGGCGATCGCGACCGCGACCGCGCGTTCGCGCCCATGCGTCTCGCGTTCGCGCGCGGGCGGCGCGGAGTGTCGCGCGCGCGCGCGCGCTCGCGGCGGCGCGCGCGCATTCGATTCGCGAAACGCCCGCAGTGCGCGCCGCGCGACGCGGAGCGACGCGAATGGCGCTGTACATAAAGGCGTTCACGCTCGTCGTGAAGACGGCGTCGAAACCGCTGGCGCGGCGGTTGCGAACGGCGATCGAGGAGTCGCCGACGGCGCGCGCGTACGCCATCGAGAGCGCGCGCGCGACGGCGAAGTGGATGGCGTTCCTCGCGCGCGACGACGCGGCGACGAGCGCGGCGAGCGGTGAACCCGGGCATTCGTCGAGGAAGGCGAGGAACGAGGCGAAGCGGGCGATGGCGAAGGCGAACATGAGCGAAGACGCGGCGCTGCAGGCGGCGAGCGAGTTCGCGGGGGAGGCGTTCGTGTTCGCCGTCGCGGGCGGCGCGGTGTGGTGGGAGGTGGAAAAATCGAACGCGAAGGACGAGAAGAGACGGGAAGACGCGGCGAACGAACGCGCGCAGTTGTGCGACATCATAGACACGCAACACAAGACGATGGTGGACATGTCGGCGCTGATCGAGGAATTGTTCGAGTATAAAAAGTCGTCGAGCGAGACGATCGCGGCGATGCAGGCTGGAAGACGCGTCGCGGCGCGATGAGCGCGCGGGGGGCGACGGAGACGACGCGCGATCGGTGTGCGCACAATTAGTGCGCGCGCATCGTCGCGGCGCGAACAATAGCGAGTAGCGGCCGAGTATGTATACGATATTAACTGTAGCGCGACGACGAAGACTTTCAAATGTCAGCGAGTTCGGCGCGCCAAAGAACCCGTAAGTCGCGCGACGCGGTGCGAGACGGGGCGCGGCGTGTTCGTTTCGTTCCCGTTAAAGTACGACGTACGTCATGCGTTCTCTACCTTTTTGAGTGCTTTTTTTTTCTTCGGCGTTGTTAAGTTTTTCCCACCACCGTCGCCGCCGCCACGCACCGCGCGCGCCACACGCCGACGCGCCGCGCGCGGTCGCTCGCCATGGTGGCTGGCGTCGGTAAGGCCAAGAAGAACGCCTTCGTCGCCCTTCTCCGGCGCGCCGTGCGCGCGGAGGACGACTTCGCCCGCGCGCTCGTCGAGAGTTCGCGAGACTACGCGTCGTGGGCGAAACTGGCGCGCGCGCGCGGACGACGCGAGGGCGACGCGCACGCGGACGCGCTGCGATTGCTGGACAGCAAAGGACACCTGTTGAACGTGCTCGACCGCGCGTGCGAGGTCGAGGACGGCGACGACGGCGCGAAGGATGAGGTCGAGCGCGCGCGGCGCGTGCGCGAGGCGTGGACGAAGACAAAGGCGACGCAACGCGCCAAGTTTGAGAAGAGCGGAGGGGCGGAGGGCGTCGCCGAGGCGCGATTGCGAAAGCGCGAGGCGAAGGAGAGGATAAATGCGAGTCGGAAAGAGCGCGAGGCGAGGGAGGCGAGGGATAAGGAACGGAAAGAGGCGAGATTGGAGTACGCGACCAAGGTGCACGAGGCTCGAAGCGCGGGCGCGTGCTTGGATTGGTTAAACATGGGACGGTGCCGGTTCGGGGAGGAGTGTCAGTTCGAGCACGACGCGATGTCGAGAGGTAATCTGAAAGATCTCGCCGTCAAGGTCGGGGCGGAGACCGGGGACGTGAAGAGGGAGCGAAATCAGACTGAAAAGGCGGAACGCAAGGCGCGCGCCAAGGCGATGCGAGAAGCCGGCGGCGGAGGCGACGAAGACACACTCGGCGGACGATTCTCCTCGAGCGAAGATGAAAGCGATGACGACGAAGGCGATGTTCCCGGTTTCTTGAAAATCGAGCGCGCGCGGCGCGCGGCGGAGGCGTTGTTGGCGACGAACAAGCCGAGTAGCTCTAAAACAAACAAGGACGCGGGCAAAAGCGCGACGAAAAAGACCAAGCACTTCAACGAAAAGCAGCTCGAGAGGAAGCAGAAGTTCTTAAAAGAAGGCAAGAATCAACCTTTTGTGAAAAAAGGCATGAAGAAACGCCCGCCACCTACCGAGAGCGCGCAGAAGAACAAGAAGAAAAAACCGAGACGCGCCGATAGCGAGCGCAAGCAAAAGCGCAAAGGCATGGCGCGGACGTTTTTCGGCGGCGACGATTAGTTGGGGAGTCTCTTAGCGCGCGTAGCATTGCATGTCGTACAGATCGTCTTATTTCGAAAATTTAAAGTGCTAAAATCCTTATCGTCGCGTAAAATAATCAGAGTCGCCGCGCTTCGTATCCTATTCAGATCGACCAGCGTAGGAGACAAAATTTTGCTCCTTGCAGTCAATGCCGACCATAGCTTCGCCCAATCCTTGCGAAACTTCGGCGATGATCTTCGGGTCGTTGTAGTGAGTGACGGCTTGCACGATAGCGCGCGCGCGCTTGGCGGGATCGCCAGACTTGAAAATCCCAGAACCGACAAAAACACCATCCATACCGAGCTGCATCATCAAAGCGGCGTCAGCCGGGGTGGCGACACCACCGGCGGCGAAGTTCACCACAGGCAAACGACCGAGCTTTCTGGTTTGCTGCACGAGTTCGAGCGGGGCGCGAATCTCCTTGGCGTACACGAAGACTTCGTCTTCGTCCATGGCGCACAAGCGACGAATGTCGCCCATGACGGCGCGGCAGTGGCGAACAGCCTCGACGACGTTACCCGTACCAGCTTCACCCTTGGTGCGGATCATGGAAGAACCCTCGGCGATGCGTCGGAGCGCTTCACCGAGATCGCGGCATCCGCAAAGCACCGGCACTTTGAACTTGTGCTTGTTCAAGTGGTTAATTTCATCCGCCGGCGTCAAAACTTCGGATTCATCGATGTAATCGATCCCCACCGCCTCGAGCACTTGCGCCTCGACAAAGTGCCCAATGCGAGCCTTCGCCATGACCGGAATCGTCACCGCTTCCTTAATAGCCTTGATCATCGTCGGATCAGACATGCGCGCCACGCCGCCATCCTTGCGAATATCCGCCGGTACGCGCTCGAGCGCCATGACGGCGACGGCGCCCGCCTCCTCCGCGATGCGCGCCTGCTCGACGTTCACGACGTCCATGATCACGCCACCCTTGAGCATCTGCGTCGTCGTATCAACACCACGTCTCGTCAGTCGTCGAACCCGAGCGCGTCGCGCGCGCAAAAGAAACAAAAAACAGCCAGAGTCCTCGCCAAAAAAGCGTGACGTCCCATGACGTCCGCGAGCGATGATTGCACCGTCCACGCCTTCGCCCCGACGACGCGTCGCCCGCTCGCGACGCCGTGCGCGACAACAAAATGTCCCGTTCGCGTCGTCGCGTCGTCACGCGCCATCACACGTCGCGTGCGTCGCCACGGCGCCGTCGACGCCGTCGTCGAGGACCTAGGGGCGATGACGGCGTCGCGCTCGCGACGCCCCGCGTCGCATCCCGCGCGCGCGTTTCTCGACCTCGCGACGACGCGACGCGTAAGAATTATCGATGATGCGTACCTGCGCTAAGCCAGCCTTGACGGCGAACGAACTGCGTTCGGTTTCGGTGGACATGGTGACGAGCGTGCGTACCGCGTCGACGAATGATGTCGTCGGCTCGGGCGGCGTCGGATGTGGGAGGTCGAGACAAAAACACGCGTCATGGCGTTTTGAGGGTCTTTATATGTGAAATCGAGGCGTGTTCGGTTCCCATGTGTCGATTCGTATATAGGTGACGTCGACGCGTAGGAAGAAACTGCTTTTTTACTGTCATGGCCCCCATGAGAAGGCACCACGCGCGAGGCGCGGGAAGGAAGCGCGAGAGGGCGACGCGATGATGGCGCGCGGCACGCCGGCGAGCGATGATGGACGATCCATTGCGTATTAAATAAATTCTGGGGCGAGCGGGCGAGATTGGAACGGGACGCCCGCGACGCGGGGGTCGGCGACGACGTCGGCGCGGGCGAAATCGCCGCCGCGAGCGACGACGACGCCTCGCAAGGTGTCACCGAGACGCAGGGGCGTCTTCTCTCGCCAGGGTTGTAAAATAACCGTAAACGTTTTCGTCGGGCTGGTGAAGTAAAGCAAACGCGAGCCGTTGGGAGATTTGGGTGCGTAAGAATTCGCGTCGAGGGGCTTGACGGATTCAAAGCCGTACTCGGCGACGAGAAATTTCTCAGCCTCACGCACGTTCTTCACGTTCAACGCCACCACTTCCAGCGGATCTCGTCTAGTAGCCACTTGCCCACGCACTGGAATACCTCCGGGCGAGCGCATATCGAAAAACCCAAAGCCGTACAACAATTCGCCGCCGCTCTCGTAAATTTGCGACACTCGCAGACCAAACGGCACCGTGACCGCGACGTAACTCAACACGTTTCCGACGTCCACGACGTCCGCCCCGCTCGTCGCCTGTCGTATCTCGACCGTCGCCTTTCCTCCGTCGTCTTCGCTCAAACTCCTCTGCCCGTACGCCAACGTCGTTACGCGCTCGTCCCCGCTTCCGACGTCGCTCGTCACGCGCGCCCCCAAAGCCTTGGTCCAAAAATCAACCTCCGCTTGCACATCCTTCACCGCGAACGATAATCCACCGAGGTAGTTCGTCTTCCCCGCCACCACGTTCGGTTTCACCTCGTTCGTCAAGAATTCAGCGTTGGCGCGCGTTCGCTCGACTTGCTTGTCGAAAAAGTTCAACTGCCCTCGCAATACCTCATCCTCCGGGTCGGCGTCGAGCGCCTTCTTCGCGTCGTCGCGATACTTGACGAGACCATCGAGGACGGCGCCCGCGCGCGCCTCGTTCGCGGGCGCCGCGGCGAGGACCGCGACGAGCGAGGTGAATAAAACGTCGCGACGACGACGAAGCGCGGGCGCGCAGTCATCGTGCGTTTCGTGACGCGGTGCGGCGCGCGCGATGACGTCGCCGACACGACGAGAGGACGGTGACGCTCGTCCTCGACTGCGCGCGACGGCAGCGGGCGAACGCGCACACGTCGAACTCATGACGAGACGCGAGGCGGCGAGTGGCGACGGCCGACGGCGAGTGGCTGCGCAACGACGTTCCTACGTACTATGACAAACCTAATCACGCGGCGATGCGCACTCGAAACACGAAGAACATTAGGGTTTTGTACATGTAGAGGCACTTGGGATAGCGCCGCTCGAAGATGGCGGCTTTGGCCGACGGGCGTCTCGCGGCGGCGGCGGCGGCGGCGGCGCGCTCCGAGCCCGGATCACGGAGTTCAGCCGCCGCGCGCGCGGAGATGACGACCTCGCGCGCGAGCGAGCGAAGCGCGCGAGCATCGCTACTCATGAGCGTCTTGCCCGATTTCAAACGCGCGAGCGCGCGTTTAGACAAGTCAGCCGCGAGTCGGCGGCGGCGGCGGTCCTTCGCCGTTTCGAGCGCCTCGTCGGAGGCGTCTTTCGCTTCTGAATCCTTGAGCCACAACGCCAAAGCGGCGGCGATGGCGCCATCGTTATCGGCAATCGTCGCCGATTCAATCGCATTCGCACTCTCTCGGAGGGCTCGCGCGAAATTCGCTTGCGCGGACTCCTTTTCCATCGTATCCCCGAGCTCGGGAGTCACCGTCACCGTGTAATCGACCAAGCCCCGAATGTTCGGCGCCGCGTCACCTTCGAGAACGTAGCCGTGCATCTCTGCCGCCTCCGCGATAGCCTTCGCCGCGAGTTGTACCGCACCGGCTTTGGTGTTCCCACTGCGCTTGCCGCGCGTGCTAAAGGTCACCGCCAAGACGCCGCCGTCGGCGATGGCGTGACGCGAGAAGACGTCGTACAGTTGTTGCGTTCGGTTATCGACCGCACCGCAATGGTCGAGATAAATAACTTGCAACTGCGTCTCTCTCGGGTCACGAGCCGCCAGAAACGCCTCCACTTTCGTCGCTACCGCGTTGACGCCGACATTCTTCCGCAGCGCGTACACGACGTGCGTGTACAGATTCGGCACCCAGATGGACGTCGGAGGTACGCCTTTCGACGCGAGCTCTTTACTCGTTCTCCCATCGGCGGCGTCTAACACCAACGCCATGGACGCTTCAGGTGGCACCCCGATCAACGCACACGAGGTCGCCAACGCGTCAGCCACCGCCGCGTTCGTCAGCGCTTTGTCTTTGGACGTCTTGTTCACCTCGGCCGGATCCTCGTACGGATCGAAGGCCCATCGACACAAGAAAGTGCCCTTTGTCTGCGCCTTTAAATACTCCCGCTCCACGTACGCCATCTCTCTTAGCATTTTACCGACCCCGCGGCGTCGCTCGAGCAAATTCACGCTCACGGACGCCACGCACAAGGCGACGAGCAACAGCGCGTCCAAGAACGAGCTCGCCGCGCTCACGTTTGCGAGCGAAAACGCCTTGAGCGCCAACGCCACGGCGAGCGCGCGACGCGGCGCCTCAACCGCAGCCGTGGCGAACTGCGCGCACACCTCCCCCGCATACGTTCGCGCCGCTTTTATGCGCGCGAACCGCCTGTGCATCGCGCGCGCTTTCATCGCCTTGCTCACGAGCGACTCGCGCGCCGCGGCGTTTGGATTTCGACTCGAATACGGGCTAATCGTGTACGGTAAAAACGCCGCGATCAGCCCGAGCTGAAACGAGCACCACGCCTCGTACGCGAACGCCGCGATCGCCGCGCACGCCGGCGCGACGATGAGCGTCAGTATCGCCCCATCCGCGATCGCCTCGAAGAAATTCGCCGCCGTCGGCGCCGCGACGACGCGCACCAGCGCCTGCGCCGCGCCCACCACGCCGAACCACAGCGCCGAGAACCGTCCCCCGCGTCCGATCACGCTCCGCCACACCTCGCCCTCGCGATAAAACAACGGTTCGCTCGCCTCATCGAACGCGTCCGTCGCCTCGTACGCGCCGAACGTCCCTCTCTCCACGAATCCCGTCGTCGTCGCGCGCGTCGCCGCGTCCCGCGCGCGCGCGCGTCCCGTCCCGCCGCCGCGTTCGCGTCGCGTCGACGTCGACGTCGACGCGTCCCGCCGCGCGCGCGCGTTCGCGCGCGCCCCCATCGCGTCCTCCATCGTCGCCGTCGTCGTCGTCGTCGTCGTCGTCCTCGTTCGCGTCGTCGTCGTCGTCGCCGTCCCTCGAACGTCTCGGCGTCGCGCCGTCGCACCGCGTCGCGCGCCGCGCGCGCGCGCGCGCGTCGTCGTCGACGGACCCGTCGCCGCGCGCGCCATGCCCATCGATCGGCGTTCGCGCGCGATCCGACGCGTCGCGCGCGATCCGACGCGTCGCGAACGGTCGACCGACGACCGACGACGCGCCTGTTTCCCCTCCGCCGCGCGGGCGCGACCCGTAACACTCGGACGCGACGCGCGGCGGGGCGTAGGCGCGACGGAGGCGAGGCGCGGCGGTGGATCGACGCGAATTGAACCGACGATCGACGATGCGCGCGTCGGACGCGACGTCGATCGGCGCGCGCGCGTCGACGTCGAGGACGGCGACGAGGGCGCGGGCGCGGACGCGCGCGCGGACGGCGACGGCGACGGCGACGGCGACGGCGACGGCGACGGCGACGGCGACGGGCGACGGGCGAAAAAGCGGGCGACGCGCGAAAAAGCGCGGGCGCGCGCGGTGCGACGCGCTGACGCTGCGCGACGTCGGGGACGCGGTGCTGGACGGACACTCGGCGTGGTGGGCGGTGGCGTCGCCGCTCTTCGCGCTGAGCGTGGCGCCGTACGCGGTGTTCCTGAAACGCGTGAACGACGCGCCGAGCGCGACGGTGGAGATGCGGCAAGCGTTCGCGACGCTGCTGCTGTTCGTGCTGATCTCGATACCGGCGGAGGCGTACACGAAGAGCGCGTACGGGGAGGTGCTGAGTAACATCGACGCGCTGCATTTTTTGATTCAGAGCGCCATCAGTTTGACGAATTTGAGGATATTGCTCGCGTTTCGACGAGGGAACACGCGATTGAGTGGCGGCGACGACGACGCGTCGGCGGCGGCGAAGCCGACCGTGGGAAGACCGGGCGTCGTCGTCGAGGCGTTCGCGGGCGTCGGCTTGTTGGCGACGGCGCTGTTGTTATCGCTCGACGAGCGGTTGCTGACGATTCCGGACGCCAGTCCGGCGGCGCTGACGACGTCGGTGGAGGTGTTTAGAACGTGGGCGGACGATTTCGAGGCGTCGACGTCGGCGTTTTTGGGATTGCCGAATCCCGTCGCGGACGCGCTCAGCGTGCCGACGTGGGGGGTGCACATTTTCAGCCTCGTCGAGTGGCTGCTCGCGATGGGGTTGGTTTGGGACTACGCCGAGTGCGATCGCGGCGACGACAAAGGGTGGCGCATGCTGACGTGGGGCATGCTTCCACTGCACGCGAGCGGGATCTGCGCGTGCACGCAACATTTCTTCGGCAACGCGGCGAGTTTGGACTGGCTCGTCGCCGCGCAGGGCGCGTTCACGATGATGGGAAACGTCGGCATGTGCGTCGCCGCGGGTGAGCTCGCGAAGGGAAATTCGACGTCTGGCGAAGCCGCGCGCGACGCGCGTCTCGCTTCCGAGCCCACGTGCGTGGTCGTGGACGAGACTGAGAGTTCGTGGTGGGATTTCGACGTGGAAAATTTCGGCACAAAACTTTGGGCCGAGGACGAAGACGGCGTCTTCATCACCAAAGTCGCGATTCTTTCCTTAGCCGTCGCTTCGGGCGTACGCGGGTTGAGTTTAGCGCTGTCGCCGGCGTTCGATCCGGACGTCGGGCCGCTGCGCGATTACACCAACGTCGTAGCGTTTCTCATGGTGGCGGCGCCGCTCGCGTTGAACATCGAAAAATGGAAAAATCGCGAGCGCGTCGCGTTGATGCGCGATGCGTTGGGCGCGGTGTACGCGTCTTCGATGGCGAGCGGCAGCGGGGTGGTCGGTGAGCAAGCCGCGGAGGCGGCAAACGCGAGCGACAAGTAGAGTGTTTATGTAATCAATAACGGTAGGTACGGTATTAGGCTATCAAATTTCATCCTCGCTAAAGTCAACGTCATCCAAAGGCGGGAAGTCTCCGCACGACACGTTCTTCGGGCGCTGCAGCGATCCGTACCCATCGTTGCATTCGAAGAGCTTTACCCCTTTCACGGTGCCGTTGTTCATCCCCACCGGTTCGTCGAACTGCACGCCGATCCAAAATCCCGGCGGCAGCGCCTCGCATCGACCGACAAATTTCACCACCCCTCGCTTGGCGCCCGGATTCACCTCACACCGCGCCCCGACCTCGATCTTCGCCGCTTCTTCCGCCCCGGTGTCGTCGTCCACCTGTTCCGGTGGCACGTACGTCTGTCCGCGTTGCTCCGCCATGTGTTTTTCAATCGTCCACGACGGATCTCTCGCCACTTGTTCGCGTTTCCATTTTCGATACGTCGACTCGCGCTTTTCGTAATCCTCGTCCGACATCACATATTTTTTAACCTTACTCACGTCCTCGAGCCAACCGTTCGCGGACAACGACTGTGGATCGCTGTCCACGACGTGCAACTCCATCCCGTCGCTCGCGCCGTAATAGCCCAACTTTCTCGTCTCGTCGCCCATCACCGCCACCACCGACCCATCGACGTCGCGCAGCACGAGCGTCATCGCCGACGCGTTACTCCCGCAGTGCGTCATCAGTTTTCGCTTCACCTCATCGATCGTCTGATGCGCGTCGAAGCGTATCTCGAGAAAACTCGTCTTGAGATTGCTGTGCGACACGCGCAAGCGAATCGTCGTCGCCGCCGGTCGCTGCGCGTGCGTTTCCGCGGTGACGTACGCGCGAAGCGCGGCGAGATCGGCGCTCATCGCGCTCTTCGCGCGCGTCGTCGCGGAAACGCGCGCGACGCGGAGTGACGCGCCGATGCGCGACGTCGAAGAAGTCAACGCCCGCGCCCTCGCGTCACTCGCCGACGCGCCTCGACGGACCGCTCGACGCCGTCCGCGGCGCGCGCGTCGCGTCATGCGCGCGTCGTGGTTCGTCGCGTGCGTCGTCGCCCTGAGCGCGGCGTCGCGCGGCGCGGGCGCGGCGTGCGCGGTCGAATCCGACGGCGTCCGTTGGTGCCAGGTGGCGTCATCGTCCACGCCTTCGGGATTAAACATCACGTACGCCCACGCGCCGGGCGCGGCGACGCTGGACGTGCGCGTGCGTGCGACGTTCTCGGGCGCGCACGACCCGGGAAGCGCGGGATGGATCGCGCTCGGGCCGGGGAGCGGGATGATGAGCGGGGAGGTGGTCGTCGCGAGCGGCGCGAGCGGCGGCGCGGGTTCGGCGGCGACGTATTATCAGTTGACGGGACAGAGCCAGCCGTCGACGCTGTGTGGGGCGGCGTGTGCGCTGAGCGCGGCGAACGTGACGGCGGCGACGGGGTCGAGGACGGTCGTGGTGCGGTATCGAGACGCGAACGCGAGCGCGGGGGCGACGAAGTCCTTCGTGTACGCGTCGTCGCCGAGCTCGTGGCCGGCGCAACACACGACGTCTCGGCGCGGAGGATTGAGCATAAACTTCGCCACGGGCGATGCGACGTCGATGGCGATGAAATCTGCGATCAAGCGAGACGTCACGCACGGGGTCTTGATGTTGGTCGCCTGGGGCGTGCTGATGCCGACGGCGAGCGCGGCGCCGAGAATGAAATTTTTATTCCCCGACGGCAAGTGGTTCTTGATGCATCAGATTGGCGTGGTCGTCGGCGCCGTGGTGTTCGTCACGGCGGGCGCGATGCTCTTGGCCCAACACGACGAACGCGAAGACGCACACAGCGAGTCTAGTACGTTTGACGCGCACAGCCGCATCGGCGTCGCCGTCGGTTTTCTTTGGTTGGCGCAGTTTCTTCTCGGCGCGTTTCGACCAAACAAGAACGTCACCGACAGCGCGCGCTTTGGATTCATTCCGTCGAGTTGGCGCAAGGCGTGGTTCCTCACCCACGCTAGCCTCGGCCCAATCACGATCGGTTTGGCCTCCGTCGTGCTCGTCCTCGGCGCCGTGCTGATTCGCGATAAATACGTCGGTGAAACCGATTCCGGAGTCAAGTTCCTCGCCGACGGTGGCGTTTACGGCATTATGGCTGCCGTTTGGCTCGTGTGCGCGTTCGGCGCCTGGCGCGACGGTTTCGCAAAGGCGAAAGGTGGCTTGGAAAATTACGGTCTCCGCGAACCCACGCCGTCGGAGAGCGAACGCAACGCGCGCGAGATGCGGTTCACCGGCATCACCGTCTCCCGGGGATGAACGGGATGAAGGGGACGACGCGGAGCGACGTCGTCTGACCTCGCGCATCGGCGCGTCGGCATCACAATTTTGTAACGCATACGCACACGTCTTCCCGCCCCGCGCGCTCGAGCGCGCTCGAGCGCCCAAAGCTCGTCTCCTTGGACGCGCGCGGGCTGGTTGTCATTCGACGACGCGCGCTTCGCGATGCCGCCTCGAGCGATCAAAACCACTCGCGGCGCGGTGACGGACGCGAAATCCAAGGGCGGAAAGTCTCCGAGGTCACCCGCGGTGACCCCGCGCACGGCGCGCGCGAACCGAGCGAAGAACCGCGCGGGAAAGCGCGAGCAGCCGCCGCCGCCGGAAGAGGATGCGGACGAGGACGAGAGCGACGAGAGCGACGAGAGCGACGACGAGGACGAGAAGGCGTCCGATGACGACGACGACGATGCGTCCGAAAGCTCCGAAGACGACGACGACGACGACGAAGGATCGCAAAGCTCCGACGACGAGAGCTCGGAGGAGGAAGCCGAGGCGAAGAGCGCAAAGGGGAGGAAAGGCTTTAGCGACGAAAACGCGAAATGGTTGAAACCGAGCGCGAAGAAGCGCGCGGAAGAGAGCGAGGAAGACGAAGACGACGACGATGATGAGTCTTCTTCGTCTTCGGGGGAAGATGAAGACGAATTCGCGGGTTTGGATGGTGTCGACGACGACGAAGACGAAGACGAAGACGAGGAGTCTTCGGAAGAGGATGGTTCCGACGGCGAGGAAGGCTCGGAATCGTCGAGCGAATCGTCGAGTGAGGAAGAATTGCTTCCGATTGAGCGTAAGGCGTTGAAGGAAGACGCACGACGTGCCAAGGCGCAAGAAGACGCGCGCGCGGAGCAGCTCGAGACGAACATTCAAGACGACGACGTATACCAACTCCCGGATTCGGACGAGGAAGATGACGGGATTCCGGATTTGAGCGCCATTCAGATGCGCATTCAGGAGATTGTGCGCGTTTTGAAGGACTTTAAGAATAGAAGGGAAAGCGGCAAGAGTCGTAACGACTACGTCGAGCGGCTCACGGCGGATTTGGCAACGTATTACGGTTACAATAGCTTTTTGATTCGGTACTTTTTGGACACGTTTAGCGTCGACGAAGCCATGGAATTACTCGAGGCGAACGAACAGCAGCGCCCGGTGACGATTCGCACGAACACTTTGAAGGTTCGTCGTCGCGAACTCGCCGAGAGCTTGATAAACCGCGGAGTCAATCTCGACCCGGTCGGGAAGTGGTCCAAGGTTGGCTTACTCGTGTACGACTCGCGCGTGCCCATCGGCGCGACGCCCGAGTACATGGCTGGCCACTACATTTTGCAGTCTGCGTCATCCTTTTTACCGTGCATGGCGCTCGCGCCTCAGGAAGGTGAGCGCGTGCTCGACATGGCCGCTGCTCCCGGGGGTAAAACGACGTACCTCGCGGCGTTGATGCGCAACACGGGGATGATTTTCGCAAACGAATATCAGAAAAAGCGTCTGAATTCGCTCGTGGCCAATTTGCAGCGCTTGGGCTGCACAAACTCTGTGGTGTGCAACTACGATGGGCGTGCGCTTCCCAAGGTCATCGGTCACGTCGACCGCGTCTTGCTGGACGCCCCGTGCTCGGGTACCGGAGTCATCGCGAAGGATAGTTCGGTGAAGACGAGCAAAAGCGCCGAGGACATCGCCAAGTGCGCGCATCTTCAAAAGGAACTTCTCGTCGCCGCTATCGATTGCTGCGATGCGAATAGCAAAACCGGCGGTTACGTCGTTTACTCTACTTGCTCGATCGCGGTGGAAGAGAACGAGGCGGTGGTGGATTATATACTACGCAAGCGAGACGTGAAAATTGTGTCGAGCGGATTGGAATTCGGTCGTAAAGGCTTCACGAGCTACCGCGGTAAGAACTTTCACCCGTCCGTGGAGATGGCGCGCCGGTTCTACCCTCACGTACACAACATGGACGGTTTCTTCGTGTGTAAACTGAAGAAGCTCAGCAACCGAACCGTGCCGACGAGCAACGACGCGTTTGACGAAGCTCGCGCGGCGCTCGAGAGTGGGTACTTTGACGTCGGCGACGACGCGCGCGTGGACGACGCGAACGCCGACGCAGCGACGGAGAAGGATACAGATATCAAAGCAAAGAAGCGAAAACGCGTGCCTGGTTACGTCAAAGCGGCGCTCGCCGAAATTGAAGCAGAGAAGAAGACGAGCAAGAAGGCGAAGGACAAGGCGTCAAAGTCATCCAAGAAGAAGTGATGAAACTCTAGAGCTAAAGTAGATTACAGTGTAAGAGCTAAACCAACGAGATTCAAACGAACGCGCTGCGTGGTATCGAATGCGACGCCCGCGACCGACTTCTCGGTCCCGATTCGCGTCTCATCGTCACGAGTCCACGCTCGCGCGTTCGTCCTTCATCGTCGCCCGCCGCGAGCGAGCGGCGGCGCGTCGTCCCACTGATGAAACGATTCCCAACCCGGACGCGCGTACTCCTCCCCCGCGACGCCGCTGAGCATGCGTTTGCGTCGCACCGGACCGTGTTTCGCGCACCCGTACGCCCGATTTCCGTTCGCGTCGAACGGCGCGTAACCGCGCTTGCACACTGGAAAATCCAACTCGGTTTGCCGTTCGCCGCGTTCGCACACCGATCCCCACTGCGCGATCGCTTTGACCACCGCCGCGCTCTGCTCGCCGCGTTCCGTTTTCCCCGTCCCTTTCACGTACCCGTACAGTTCGCTGTTCGCCTTTTGCACCGGAAACCCGCACACGAAGCCGAACGGACATCGCGCCGTCGCGCTCGCCCCCACCTTTGCTCAGCACGACGGAAGTATGCCGGGATCGTACCCGTGAAGCGCGTCCGCTTCCACCCCTCGCGCGACCTCTCGCTCGCGCGCCGCGCGATCGGACGCCCTGTTCAGCGTTCTGTGCAGTTCCATCGCGCGTTTCGCGTCGTCGTCGTCGTCCTCCTCGCGCAAATCGTCCGCCGCCGCCGCCGCGCGCGCGCGTTCGCGCTTCACCTCCACCTCGACCTCGACCGCGCCCGCGCGCGCGGCGAGTTTCATGCGCGCCTTGATGGGCGTGCGTCGCGCCGTCGTCGTCGTCGTCGTCGTCGTCGCGCGCGCCATCGTCGTCTCGCGCGGCGTCGCGCGATGCGGACGACCGACGGCGACGGCGCCGGACGG
>Ga0222716_10000913_pt1 | contig 25052 bp, 22 predicted proteins | sample C33_13DmetaG_FD_165044 | JGI IMG/M metagenome (GOLD analysis project Ga0222716, IMG submission 165044) | Estuarine water microbial communities from San Francisco Bay, California, United States - C33_13D | ecosystem: Environmental > Aquatic > Marine > Unclassified | place: USA: California... | reverse complement strand
CTGTTAATTTTGAACTAGACGATTCAGAGCAAACAAATATAGTAATGCATATATTAAAATATTGCGGAGTTATAATAAATGACCCTACTATTATACAAGCGGCTGCTCAAGATATTCAACAAACTACAATTAACGAAAAAAGCTAATAAATGAGTTTAATAACTGAAACAAACCAACAATATTATCAAGGCGCTCAAGGTTTTAGGGGAAACGCAGTTAAGTTAGTTTTTGAAACTACATTTGATACAGATTTAATATTAGGTAGTTTTGACCCTGATAACATTAACTATTCTTTAAATAATTTTAAACTATACACTAGTAATTCTGGATTACCAGGTGATTATGAAGAGTATATTACAGAGTTTTCTGTTTTAGATAATGCTATAGTATTTCCCGCAGGTTCTGAACCAGCGCTTGGTTTATACATAGTTGTTCAGTTAAAAAAACTAGACGGAGGACTTTATGGTAATGACGAAACCGCTAAAGCTTACGGTCAAATCGTTGAAGACAACTACGGTAGCTATTCTTATATATCGTTAAACGATGCTATAGACAACTTTATGGTTGGTTACGTAGGTGATGGTAAGTTAATACAAACAGCTAAAAAATCAGATGTTTTATTTTTTGCTAAAAGAGGCTTACAAGAGTTTAGTTATGATACTTTAAAAAGTATAAAAACATCAGAGCTAACAATACCACCAAGCCTAACACTGCCGCTGCCTCAAGATTACGTTAACTATGTTAGAGTATCTTGGACAGATAGACATGGTGTTAAGCATATTATATACCCAACAAATAATTTAACAAATAGTCCTTACTATACTAACATACAAGACTCTAAAGGTGTACCAACTCAAGATAATTTTGGTGAAAACATAGAGGGTACTTCACTTATACAAGAGAGATGGCATAGTAATAATAATAAAGAACTTAATGATTACCTAGCAGAAAACCCAGATACTTTAGGATTTAATTTTAGAGGAAATGGAGATTTTATATATTCAAATAATAGAAGCCAGTATGGTTTAGATCCTCAATACGCTCAAACAAATGGTTATTTTAACTTAAACGAAAGAGAAGGTAAAATGTCTTTTTCTAGTGGATTAGTTGGTGAGCTTATATTGCTAGAATATATATCTGATGGTTTAGCGTACGACACTGACACTAAGATACCTAAAATGGCTGAAGAGGCTTTGTATGCACATGTACTACACGCTATCATATCTACTCGCGCTAATCAACCTGAGTATGTAGTTCAGCGACTTAAAAGAGAAAGGTACGCTAAGTTGAGAAATGCAAAAATAAGATTATCTAATATAAAGACTGGAGAGATTACTCAAGTTATGAGAGGTAAGTCTAAATGGATTAAACACTAAAATTAAATGGCTAAAGCTATAAATACTTTTTTAAAGTCTAAGATGAATAAGGACTTAGATGCCCGCTTAATACCAAACGGAGAATATAGAGATGCTTACAACATACAAGTCAGTCGTTCTGACGGAGACGGTGTTGGCACTGTTGAAAACATTTTAGGTAACTATCCTGTTTTTGATTTTGAAGCTATAACAGGTGTTAGTAACTTATATTGCATAGGTCATTTAGAAGATGATAATTCTAACACTGTTTTTTTATTTTTAACAGATAATCCAGATCCAAGTAGACCCAATTTAGATTATTACCCAACAGGTGTTGGTTCTAATCATTTTGTATTCGCGTGCAATCCTAACGCTCCCGCACCAGTGTGCTTAGTTAAAGGAGCTTTTTTAAACTTTTCTAAAAAAAATCCAATATATGGAGTAAATCTTTTAGAAACATTGCTGTTTTGGACTGACAATAGAAATCAACCTAGAAAAATAAATATAGAACTAGCAAATCCAACAGGAGTTTTTACCGCTGCTACATACTACACAACAGAAGATCAAATATCTGTTGCTAAGTACAATCCTTACGCGTGCATGGAGCTTTATCAAGAAAGCTATTTATCTAGTACTGATGGTGAGTATGAAACTACAATGTATGATGTCAGTTCTTTATACTATCCAAATGGAGGTGCTGGAAGCGTATTAACTAGAGTTAGTGACACTGTTGTAAGAGTAGTATCTTTCAAAGGTGACATACAAGAAAGCGGATCTATTTATGGCTCTGGAGCATTGATTTCGGTTCTAGGTAATCCTGCTTTTGGAGGTGGACTAACGCCAGTTACTGGAGCTACAGTTCAGTCAGCTACATATAATGATACAACTACACCCTCAACTCCATTTTGGGAAATAACAATAACTGGAGGAATACTACCAACGCTTGATACTAGTGATAAAATAGTATTAAATCCAAACCCTTATTATAATGTTAATTTCTCAGGAGATCCAGATTTTTTAGAAGACAAGTTTGTTAGATTTTCTTATAGATTTAGGTTTGATGATAATGAATATTCTTTATTTGCTCCTTTTACTCAAACTGCATTTATTCCAAAGCAAGACGGGTATTTTATGTATGTAAAAGAAAACACCCTTAATTTGCAAGAGCTAGATAATCAAGCTGATGCTTATAGAAGTACAGTTGTTTATTTTGTAGAAAACAAATTAGATGAAATAAAGCTTAGAATACCTCTACCATCTTTAAACTACAACTTAAAAGATAGTTTAAAAATAAAAGAAATAGACATACTATACAAGGAATCAAACTCTTTAGCTGTTAAAGTTGTTGACACCGTTACTATAAGCGATGTTGCAACTTCTTCTGGAACGTTTACTGTTAATGGAGCTGTTACAGCTTCTACCACAATTGTTATAGACAATCTACAGGGAGGTATAAGCGTTGGTAGTATCATATCAGGTACTGGTATTGTTGGTAAACCAAAAGTTTTAACATATACGCCTACAGACGTAAACAATCCTTCTATTGGTGGAGAAGTAACTTTAGACTTAATTCAAACGTTAGAGAACAATACTATTTTAACTTCTAACGAACCTAGTTATTATGTTTATGATTATTTATCTAAAAAACCTTTTAAAACTTTACCAGAAAAAGATTTAACTAGAGTTTACGATAAAATTCCAGTAAGATCTCTTTCTCAAGAAATCGCTGGTAATAGAGTTATATATGGAAACTATCAAAACAAGCACACGCCACCACAGTCTTTAAACTACAATGTATCTGTTTCCAACAAATCTGAGTTTAAATTAAACGAAAACGAAGCAACATATAATGGTGGAGCTAGAACTGTAGCTCCCGGGCAGCCTATAGATATAGATTTAACATCTGGAAGTGGTCTTATTCCTGGTAGTGTATTATCTTCAAATACACCTGGGGTTGTAATACCTCCTGAAACTTTAGTGTCTTCAACAAACAATAACGGTGAAGGTGTTTTCATAACAGGATTATTAGACGGAGGAGTTTCTGGCAGCTTAAATTCTTTTTATGTAAAAGAAACAAATGGTTTCATACCACTAGCCGCAACTGTTAGTGGAAATGGTGTTCCTATAGGGACATATGTTACCTCTGTTATTCAACAAGGTGATAACAGGCAGTTTGTAATAGTTTCATCGCCAATAACAATGGTAGTTAATCAACCAATTTATTTTAGCTCAACTTCAAAAACAGAAGCTGTAATATCGGTAAGTAGAGAAGTAACTTTTCCAGCTGGAGTAGTTGATTTAGATTTTGAACCAGAATCAAATGTAATTAACACCACTAGTATTATAGAATACCCTAACAGCTCTTTAAAACAAAACAGAAACTACCAAGTAGGAGTTCTTTTGTCTGATAAGTTTGGTAGAACGTCAACTGTTATTTTATCTAATAACAAGGAAATTGTAAGGTTTTTTGGACAAGCTTTCTCTGGTTCAACCGTCTACTCTCCTTATTCTGATATTTCACAAACACCATCTGATTGGCCTGGTGATTCTTTGAAAGTACTATTTAATGAAGTAATATCGTCTACTAGAGACCTAAACACGGGCACTCCAGGTTTATATAATGGAGATGTAACCAGCTTAGATTACAATCCGCTAGGATGGTACTCTTTTAAAATAGTTGTTAAACAAACTGAACAAGAATATTACAACGTCTATTTACCAGGCATAATGGCTTCATATCCAGAAGATGCTACTTTAGAACTAGGTAATACTTCTCACGCTATACTTATAAATGATAATATAAACAAAGTGCCTAGAGACCTGTCACAGGTTGGTCCTCAGCAAAAGCAGTTTAGAAGTTCTGTACAGCTTTACGGTAGGGTTCAAAACACTAGTGTAGAAATAGATCCAACAACGGACTTTGGTAGTTCAAACGAGCAGTATTACCCCGGAAGATCTTCAGACACTGTTTCAACTATATCTACTCTAAATGATTTATTTGAGTATAATCCTTCTGAAGTGCCAAGGCCTAATTATTTCCCTCAATTTTATTCTATTGAGTCAAATCCTTTAGTAGCTAGAATAAGTACGGAATCTAAAATAGGTCAAATAGCAACAACAAACTTTGACACCGTAACTGCTAATATAGCCGAATCTGCTACGACTGATACTTTTAGGCTAGTAGACATTGCAGGTGATACATCTACTATTATTCCTGGAGATATAGTTTTATCTAATAATTTTCCAAAAGACTTAAAAGTTGTTCAGTTTTTAAACGGAGCATCTGCTGGATCGGCTCAAGTAACAAATGGAACACCTTCAGGTGGAGATACTTCTTTTATTGTAGACGCTATACCAACTGGAGGTGCTGGAAACGGAACTTTAGTTACTGCAAATGGTATTCCAGCTGGAACAGCTATAACAAACATATCTGGAGCAGCGCCAAGTGTAACCTTGACAGTTAGTAATATTGTTAATGTATCAAGCGGAACAAACATAACCTACACTACAGCTCCTACTTTACAAGTTGATACTCCTCAAACAGTAACTTTAGATCAAACAATAACTATAATACCTGATTCTACACCTGGTATTCAGTACTTGGCTGTTTACGAAACTAAACCTGTTGAAAGTTTATTAGATATATTTTGGGAAACATCAACCTCTGGTTTAATATCCGACTTAAATAACGCTATTATAAACCAAGACTCTGCTGGAGCTAATTTAACTGAATTTAACCAAACTCCTTTTACAGAGGGATTAGCTTTGGGTGGAAATGTATTATCGGCTCCTTTCTATGTGTTAGACAATTTTGGTAGTTTAGTTTCTATAATTGACATTACAACACCGCTAGAGTTAGTAGAAGTTAGTAATGGCGTACAGGATATAACCGATTTGAATTATTTTACCTTAGTGCAAACGTCACCTAATCAAAATGAGTTTCAAATAATAACAACAGCGGCTTACTACAATGATATATATTTTGGTGAAGATGATAGTTCTAGTCCTCCTAACTTACGTTCTTTTTCATTAAAATTTACAGCAGTTGTAAATGGTCAAAATTTAGATGTTACTAGAGATTTAATACTAGCTAATGTAGCACCAACAATAAATCTTCCACTAGACGGTACAACTTTTAACATAACAAATAATACTGAAAACATAACGACTATTGACTGCGTTAATGGAGCAGATAATGTAAATTTAGCTTCAATATTTTCAAACGGCAGCTGCAAAATAACATCTCAAACAAACTCTCAAGGTGATGTAAATTATTTTGACATATTAGACGAGCCCACGATAGTTGGTGGTGAGGCTAAGTTTCAATTAATAAACACTCAAGTAGGTAACGTTCCTGTAGATAGATACGAATTAACTATATGCATTCAAGATGCTGGAGGTCAAAACGATCAAGACTGCATAGATATAGTCATCGACTTTGGAGCAAAAGTAAGAAATATAAAACAATATTCTTTTAACAGAGAGTTTGGAAGAAAATGGAGTAAAACTGGTGGAGCTTCAACCTCGGGAAGTAAAGATCAATGGTATCAAACTATAACAGTTTTTGAAGTATACGGAGGCGCTAGCAGCGCAGCTTGGGGTTGGTATCTGTATAATGGCCCTTGGTCTAACGAAAGTAGTTTAGAGAGTTTAACAACTTTAAGTTTTAGCACAGAGTTTGGTGTAAATAATTTTCCTAATAATTTTATATCTAGCAACCCAGGAATAGGTCAAGTAGGAGTTTCAGCACAAACAATGATAGGTCCTCAACAACCACCTTTATTGAACACGTTAGGAGGTAATGGATTTGTAACAGTAGAATTTAACACAGTTAACTTATCTCCTCTTTGTGAAAATTTAAGATTTTCTCCTACATCAGAAGCAGATGTTATATCTCTATGGGATGCTAGCTGCGATATATATGGTTATTGTGCTATACTTTTCCCTGGAGTTGGACCTCAAATAGGTAATTATGCTATAACAGACAATGGATCTAATGCCGCACCAAATCTTGGCCCATTTGGTTGGATTGGAGAAGGTGGAGGTAGAGATGAAGTAACCGCAGGCACTTTCATTATAGATGAAAACAATTACGACGTGGACAGCATAGCGTGGCAAGTTAACGTGTAATTTAAGTTAAAAATAAGTAATATTATATAAATGGCAGCAATAATAGAAGTTAAATATTTCAATTCATTTTTTTTAAATAAAACTAATTCTTCTCAGGAACCTATTTGGAATGGATCTAGAGGTATACCAGAAGATATAGGAGGTTACCCTGTTGTTGCTGTTACAAACGACGCTCAAGATTGGGTCATAGAAGAATCTAGAATTAGAGGTGGATTTAATAATACATCTACAGACTATGGCGCTAAAGCTTACTTAGTAGAAGATCAAGCTTCTGCGTCGTTTAAAGTTAACTCAATGATATACTCTGGAATATTTAATTCTAGAACTGGAACAAACAACTCTAACGTTTTTTCTATAGCGGAAGACATAACAAAAAGTGCGGATCCTTCCAACGGTTCCATACAAAGGCTTTATGCGGAGGATTCTAATTTAGTTGTTTTTCAAGAACAAAAAGTATCAAGGGCATTAATAGATAAAGACGCTATATACAACGCCGAAGGAGGCGGAGCTGTTACCTCGTCTAACTTAGTTATTGGAACAATACAACCTTACGCTGGTGAATACGGTATAAGTAAAAATCCAGAAAGTTTTGCTGTTTATGGTTATCAAAAATATTTTGCAGACAAAAATAATAACGCTATATTAAGATTAAGCAATAATGGTATTACTGAGATATCAGCTTATGGAATGAAAGACTTTTTCAGAGATGAGTTAAATAAAATAGATACAACTAGTTCTAGCGGGTTTATACAAGGCGGTTATAACGTACACAACTCAGAATATGTTGTTTCTTTGCAAAGAGACCCAATATCTCAACCCGCGTTATTACCGTATCATACATCGTCTTTTGATGAAACATCTAGTGGTTGGCCTTCTTTTTATAGTTATAAACCAGAGCAAATATTTAGCATTCAAAACGATTTTTATACAGCATACAAAGGTAAGTTATATAAACATTATGTTGAAGTAACCCCAACCGGAAGTGTTGTTAAAAGAAGTAACTTTTATGGAGTTCAATATCCTAGTACAGTATCTTTTGTTGTAAATTCTAGCCCTGCTACATCTAAAAGTTTCCAGACCATAGGTTACGAAGGAACTAGTGGTTGGCAAGTTTCTAGTTTTACATCTGATTTAACTGGACAAATAAGCTTAAACAACGGTTGGAGTAATACTTTTGATTTCACGTCAGGTGTTAGTAGTTACCACGAAGGCGAGTATGTTATATCTGAATCAACAGGTACAACAGCGCAAGCATCTGCAACAACAAGTATAAATCTAAACAATGTTACTGGTTTAATACCGGTGGGTGCATTAGTTAGTGGCTTAGGTGTTCCAACAAACACCACGGTTGTTAGCTACAACGTAGCTACAGCAGTTTTAGTTGTCAGTCAAAATGTAAATGTATCTCAATTTGTTTTATTAAATTTTTATTTAGTAGCTGATAGAGCTTTGTATAATACAGCCTTCAACACTACTAACCCGCCATTACCTAAATATTACGCTGGGTTTAATTTAAAAGAAAATAAATATGTAGCTAATCTGCGAAATGTTAGTAAAGCTGTAGACTCTGAAGTTAACTTTGGACAGCAAATCAGTGGAATAAAAGGATTTTACGCTAATGTTAAGCTTTCTACAGATAATACTACAGATATTGGTAGTGAAAAGCAATTATTTAACGTAAGCACAACCTACACTTCTAACAACGGATATTAATGAGTAATTTAAAAACAAAACAACAGGCTGAAATTGCTGTAAAAACTTTTAGAAATAAAGTTGTAGCTCTTGAAGAAGAGTTGTTGGCTAGTGAAGATTCAAATGTTGTAAAGGGAAATTCAGATTTTTTTCCTTTAACACACTCTTTTTCTGATGGGGTTTATATAAGAGAGATGAAGATGGCAAAAGGCGGAATGGTTGTTGGAAAAATACATAACAGATCTCACACGTGGTTTCTGTTGCAAGGCCATTTGCTTATAGCGACAGAGAAAGGTACTTTTGATTATAAAGCCCCAACATATGTTAATGCTGAAGCTGGTTCTAAGAGGGTTATAAAAGCCTTAGAAGACTCTATATTTGTAAATGTTCACCCAAACCCAGAGAATATAAAAAATACCGATGAATTAGAAAAAATACTTACCTGTGTAAGTTATAAAGAATACGAAAATATGAATTATAAAAATATACTAATATGAGCATGGTAGTTGCAGGTGTTATAGGAGGAGTTGCTTCTATAGCTGGAGGACTTTTTGGGTCAAGCTCAGCTAAAAAAGCAGCAAGAGCTGCAGCGAGAGAGAAAGCTAGATTACAAAAAAAATTAAATAATCTAGAAGAGAATAGACAAGAGGTAATAAACCCTTATGAAGATGTAAAAAGCTTAAGCAGTATGATTTCAAATCCTTTTGCTAATTTAAGCGTTGCAACGCAGGCCGCTGAAATGAAGATTGAACAAGCTGACATATCTTTAGCTAATACACTAGATACAGTTAGAGCAACCGGAGGTTCTGGAAGCGCTACAGCTTTAGCTCAAGCGGCTTTAAGATCTAAAAAAGGAGTTGCTGCTAGCATAGAAGCTCAAGAAAAATCTAACGAAGACAAAAGAGCTCAAGGCGAGCAAGATGTTCAACGTCGTAAAATGGCAGAAGAACAAAGAATGCAACAAGCTGATGTAGCTGGTAAACAATTTGTTTTTAGCACTACAGAGCAAAGAGAGGTTAAAGAAATGGATAGAACTTACGCGGAAATGGTGGGCGCGGGTCAAGCTCAGGCTCAAGCAAAAGCAGATCAAACAGGTGCTATAACAGGTATGTTTGGCTCTTTAGCTTCGATTGGCGGTGGAATGTTAGGAAAATAAAAAATAAAAAATGGAAAATAATTTACTTCAAAATCTCTTCTTACAGCAGTTTAATCAAAGCAACTCTATTGCTTACAGCGAAAGCTTTATTTCTAATGATAGCGATTATAATTTTCAAATATTAGACAATGCTTATAGAAACACTGGTAGAGTTTATGCTAAGCTAAAACTAGCTATAGAATCTAATAAATGCCAAGATGAGACATGCTCTTTAGAGTTAGCTGAAATAAAACATATGGATCAAGCGCCACAGTTGTCCTTAGATTTCTTGTCTTCGTTAATGGCTGAACTTAGTGTTACGGATGAACCCAACTTTGACCCTAACAACAATTACAAATACACTGCGGCTAATAGTATATTAAACGGTAGACCTGGTTTTTCCAAGTCAGATGGCTACAATGTTTATTTAGATTTACTATCTGGAGGATCTCAGCAAATAGTTTTTACTGGACCAGCGTTTGAATACCCTTTAGTTATAAATAATACAGCTCTTAGTTCTTTAAACAAAGCAGAAACCTCACTAATAGCTTCTACGCCGGACGTGTCTAAAGACATGTTAAGACTTCTCACAGAGGTAGGTATATTCTCACCTGATATGGTTGGTGAAGACGGACAGCTTTCAGCTGGAGCTAAAATAACCGAGGAGTATGTGATTATGAATCCTGATGGTTCTTTTGATTACGAGATCATAGACATCGGAAATGGAAAAGGTAGAAACATACTTAAATACGATTTAGATAAAATCGAAAAGAAAGTAACTCCGTTTATAAACGCTGAGGTTGCTGGTTTACTGAGCTCTGAACAAGACGCAGTTGCAGCTTGGAACGTTTATATATCTAAAGGTACAAGTGTTGAAGAAGACGATCAAATGGCTCAGAACGCTAATGCTGGAGAGAGCTCTTGGAGCTACACAGAAGACTTGCCACTTATGCAAGATAAAAAAGTTTTATTTGAAAAGAAATATAAAGAATACTTTATGAATAATTATCTGAAACAATTTACTACGAACCAATTACCTACGGTTCAGGCAGACGCTGCGGTGTTTGATTTAGCTGAAGCTAAGAAAGCTAAAGCTCAAAAATTTTTGAAAGATAACGAATTAAATTAAGTTAAATGAACGAATTAGAAACTTACGTAGCTTCACTACAAGATCAAGGTTTATCTGTAGATGATATTAAAGCTAAAGTAATAGAGTGGAAAAAGAACAACAAACAAGAAGTTGTTGAAACCTCTGTCGAGCCAGTAAAGACAGAAGACGGTGCAGTGGGTGCAAGTGCTCCGTCGGTAGGACCACAACCAGCACCAAAGCCTACGGAATTAACATTGGAAGATGGTTTTTCGGTATCACCAGAAGTTGATCTAGAAAGTTCTACTGAAACTTTTAATATAGACGGCAAAGAAGTAACTAAGGTAGAGTTTGATGAATATTCTGCTAAAAAAGCTAAAGAAAAGGAAATAGCCACAATGTCTTTTGGTGAAAAACTTTTAGTTGATTTTAAAAAAGGAAGTACGACTTTAGGTGAAATGATAGCTTCTGTTCCAGAAACTATATACGACTTATTTGCTTTACCTCAAAACTTGTTAGCTAGCGCTACTGGCTTAGACATTGAAGCTAGTGCTGAAAAGTTTAAAGAAAAAACTGGATTAGAAAACCCTGTGTTAGAGTTTTATGAAGCAGAAAGTGCTAAACTTCAAGAGTCACAAGATATATACAACAAAGCTAACTATGACCATCAAGGTATTTACAAGAACTTTGAAGAAGGAAACTACGCGGATGGCTTTAAGCAATTAGCTAGCGGTTTAGCTGAAAGTGCACCTGTAAGTATGTCTATGATGGTTGGAGGAGCTGCCGTGGGTACAGGTAAATTAGCTGCTGGTAGTACGATAGCTTTTGCTGGTCCTGAAATCAAAGAACAAAGAGAAAAAAACGTAGGTCAGTCTGAAGCCGAAAACATTATAAAAGGTTTAGGCTTAGCAGGTGCTGAAAGCGTTTTTAGCTCAATAGGCACTGGAACTATAGGTAAAGTATATAAAGACATATTAATAAAAGAAGGTAAAGAAGAAGGTATAAAAGTTTTTAGACAAGGGCTTGTAGACATGTACAGGTCTGCTTTGACTAAATTTGGAGCGCCAGCTTCTATGGTTGGTGAGGGCGTTGAAGAGGTTGCTACTACTATTACTCAAAACATGATAAATGGAGTTGATCCATTTGAAAATGTAGCTGATTCTTTTATACAAGGAGTTGGTGGTGGTTTAACTTACGGAGCTCCAATTAACTCTGCTCAAGCTGTTAAAGCTGTTAAGTCTGGTATTACAAACTTAAATATAAATAAAGAGTTAAAAACATCTGACTCTAATAATGTTATAGAAGCTTTTAGCCCAGAAACTCCAACATCTGAAGCTGAAGTTAAAATATCACAAATCCCTGGATCATTAAATGCTATAGACGCTAAAGCAGATAAGCAAGTTGAAGTTGGTGATATAACTGTAGATCAGGCTAACGATGTTAAGTTAAGAGCTAGAGAAGTTCAAGGATCTGTTAATAGATTAAAGCCCCTAGGTATAAGCGTAGAAAATCAACCAGCGATAGTTGATTTAATGATAGAGCAAAAGAAACTAAAAAACACTATAAAGCAGGTAGATAATTCTAGTTTAACAAAAGCAGAGTCAGAAAGACTTAGTGAAATAGATAAGGAATTAAACGATATAATTGTAGCTGATAAAACTGCTAAAGTAGAAAAAGGAGCTAAAGTTATAGCTGAGCAAGTTGGAACTGGCTTTGAAACTTTTGAAAATGAAGCTGACGTAGCATCTGCTATAGAAACTTTAAAGGAGCAAGGTGGAAATATTGATACCAAAAGCTCTGAAGACTATGGTACGTTTGTAGTAATGCCTGATGGTAAAAGAATTATAATTTTAAATAAAGAATCTGCAGCTGAAGACAATGTAATGACTACTGCCCAACATGAAGTTGGTCATGCTGTTTTATTTGAAACTGTAAAAAACAAACCTGAAGCCGCAATTGCTTTAGGTACTTCTTTGCTAGAAGAATTAAAAAATAGTAAAGATATAACATTTACAAGTTCTAGATTTTTAGATAGATTTAACCAATATGTTGAAGATGCTGATATATCTAAAGCAGATACTATGGAAGAGGTTTTAACTCTTGCTAGTGAAGGATTAGAAAGTGGTAACATTGTTTTTAATGAAAAAGCTACAACTAAGATAGGTGATTTTATACGTAGAGCTTTAAGCGCTATGGGTTTAAACGTTAAGTTTAAAACTGGAAAAGATGTATTAAACTTCGTTAGAGATTATAATAGAAGCGTACAGAAAGGTAAAGGTCTTTCTAAAGGTCTTGAAAAAGCAGCTACAAAAGGAGCTAAAGTAGATATAAAAGCTCCAACAGATGTAGAAGCTGAGGTTGCAGGTGTTGTAGCTAAAGAAAGTAAAAAAGATACTGGAGCTATAGCATCTACTAAAGTGCAAGAGATATATGACACTCAAGGCGAGGCCGGAGCTTTTGATATTATAGATCAATTTAAACCTATAGTAAAAAGAATAGTAGATAAAAGGCAAGACGCTCCTAATTTTGATCGTCAGTTATTAACTGATGAAATTGAAACAGGTAAGCGTGGAATATTCGATTTAATTAGAGAGTACAAACCTGAATCAGGTGTGCCATTAGCCGCTTATATAAACAAGTTTTTACCAGCTAGAGCAATCGAAGCTTCTCAAAGAGTTTTAGGTGAAACATTTACTGAAGACGTAACTGAAGCTAGAGGTATAGCAGCAGAAGAGGTAACAACTGAAGTCACTGAAAAACCTGTTACTAGAAAAATAAAGCCAAGCTCGTTGATTTCTAACGATGCAGTAGCTAAAATTAAAGAGCAAGTACAAGAGAAGATTAAAGGCATTGATCCTAAAAATCTAACGTTTAAAAAACTTGGTGACTTAGCTCCTGAAATTATTGCAGCTGAAATTGGTATACCAGTTAAAAAGCTTACGGTAGCTACAGCAAACCTATCAAAAGGTGATGCTACAGCTATTCAGCAATTTGTCAATAAGAACGCAGATAAATTATTAAAGATATTACCAGAAGGGGCAGTTGTAGAAGCTGCAACAGAGAAGCTCTTAGGTACGTCTACTGGCGTGCCGAAAGGTTTGCTTAATGCTTTTTATACTAAACAAGCTAGATTAGGTAAAGGCGCTGGACTTGCCCCGTTTAAATTAAACAAAGGAATTAGTAAGGCTGATTTCTTAGAAGCGTTTGGTATTGTTGAAGGTAAGAAAGCCGCTGGTTTTAGTGCTAGATCACCTCAAGCCCAAGCTTTGAAAGGTATTGCTAGTTTATATGGTAAGTTAGTAACTAATGAAATAGCTAGATCTGAAGATGTTAAATTAGCTCCAGAAGCTAAACAAGATATAGCCGCTGGTAAATCAAAAGCTATGGCTAGTAAAAAACTTGACATCAAAAACAGGTTTAATATAGCATCAAACACAAAGACAGGTGGAGTTAGCAAGGCTAATAACGTAAACCCTATATCTAGGGGATCTGTAGAGTATATGGGAGGTAAAGGAGATCTTAAAACAGAAACTAGATGGACACCGTCTAAAGAAGACGTAGCATATATTCCAACATTTATGAATAAAGCCGCTAGTTTATTCGGCAAAGACTTTTTCACTACTGGAAACTTTGCTTTTGGTGGAAGATCTTTAATAGGCACGAGAGGTGATTTAACTAACGCTTTAAAGGGAGCTGTTTATAATGAAGACGCTCCGCAAATGCCTAAAAGAAAACCTTATAAGAAAACAAAAAAGTACGATAAGAATTTTCATGAAAAACTAAACACTAAGGAGTTTATAGACAATGAAAAAGCTAAAATGCCTTATCTTAAATTTGTATTCAAGCAAATACAAGCTGATCTAAAGTCTAACCCAAACCATTTAAAGTATTGGGAAGCTGTTTTAAACGATGCTCAAAACAGTCAAGGTCACTTTATGAGGTTTTTAGCACCTATAGCTTTTTACCCAGTGGATAAAAATGGAAGCCCAGTTTTCGATCAAGATATAGTTGAAGAGCATACTATGCCTCAAAGTAACGTTGCAGCGTTTTTGTTACAATCAGCTCTTGACGGTAACATAGAAAAAGATTTTGGATTTATAGAAGATAACTATTTCCAAGGAGCTTTACTATTAGCTGACGATAAAAAGACCAGAGGTAAGAATTATAATTACATATCTAACATGGGAGAGACTTTTTTAGAGTCAGATAACCCATCTTCTTGGATGAGGTATAATAATGAAAACGTAAACGATAATAAAGGTGGTATTGACTTTAATGCCTATAAATTATTAAACGGTCAGACTATAGCTGAAAGTTTAGACGCTGGTTTACCACCTAAAGATAGAACTCCTGACGCTTTAGAGAATCAAAGAAATGAAATACTAAAGCAATTAAAAGATCCTAGTTATAAAGCTAAAGAAGCTATAGAAGTTTTTAAAGAACTAGCACCAGGTAAAGCAACGGCTTCAAAACGTGATAGCGAATTAATACCTGATGCTATAAAGTACGACAGACCTATAACTGTGCAAACAGCTATAAACGCTTTAGAAAAAACTGATAAGTCTTTAGAACTTGCTAGAAAACTAGATCAACCTGTTAAGAAGATTAGAGTATTTGATTTTGATGATACATTGGCTAGAACTAAGAGCAACGTGTTATACACAATGCCTGATGGAACTACTGGAGCTATAGACGCTGCTACGTTTGCTAAAGAAGCAGGTAACATGGAAGCTGAAGGAGCTCAGTGGGATTTCTCTGAGTTCAGTAAAGTAATGCAAGGAAGTAAAGGACCACTATTAGATGTAGCTAAGATCATAGCAGACAAACGTGGAACTAAAGACGTGTTTGTTTTAACGGCAAGACCTGCAGATGCAGCTGGACCAATAAAAGAATTTTTAGCTAGTATGGGATTAGATATTCCACTTGCCAATATAACTGGTTTAGGCGATGGTGCCCCAGAAGCTAAAGCCGGATGGATTATGGGTAAAGCAGCTGAAGGTTATAATGACTTTTACTTTGCAGACGACCACACAGGGAACGTTAAAGCAGTTAAAGATGTGCTTAGTCAAATCGATGTTAAATCAAAAGTTCAATTAGCAAAAGCTAGCAAGAGACAAACCTTTGATACTGTCGTAAACGATATGATAGAAGATTCAGCTGGTATTGAAGCTTATAAAAAATACTCTGCTGCAAAAGCTAAAACAGTTGGTGCTAACAAAGGTAAATATGCTTTTCTTATTCCACCGTCTGCTGAAGACTTTACAGGCTTATTATACAAAATGATAGGTAAAGGCAAGAAAGGAGATGCTCAAATGGCTTTCTTGAAAACAAACTTACTTGACACTTACAACAGAGCTGAGTCTGCGGTTACACAGGCTAAGATATCTGCTGCAAATGATTTTGTGGCTTTAAAAACCGAGCTTAAAACATTACCTAAAACTTTAAGTAAAGAAACTGGTATTGGTAAATTTACATACTCACACGCTGTTAGAGTTTCTGTTTGGACTAAGCAAGGTATGGATATACCGGGTTTATCTAAAAGAGATATAAAACAATTAAACGACTTTGTAAATAAAGACGCTAAGCTTAGAGTGTTTACTGATGAGCTTATTAAAATACAAAAAGGTAAAGAATATCCAAAGCCTGGCAAAGACTGGTTAGGTGGAAATATTACTACAGATATTATCGGTGGTATTAATAAAGTTAACAGAGCTGAATATCAGCAAGAGTGGAGAGAAAACATCGACATTGTATTCTCTGAAGATAATATGAATAAAATGGAAGCTGCATATGGAACTAGATGGCGCGAAGCTATGGAAGATTCTATACGTAGAATGAAAGCAGGTACTAATAGACCGATAGGAGGTAATAGAGTTACAGAAGGATTATTAGACTGGTTAAACAACTCTGTCGGTGCTGTAATGTTCTTAAATACAAGATCTGCATTATTACAGACTATATCTTCGGTAAACTTTGTAAATTGGAGTGATAATAATATAGTGAAAGCTGGAGCGGCGTTTGCTAATCAGAAACAATTCTGGGGTGACTTCATGACGCTTATGAATTCTGATTACCTAGTAGAACGTAGAAATGGTCTTAAAATTAACGTAAGTGAATCTGAAATTGCTGACGCAGTTAAAGATTCTAAGAATAAACCTAAAGCAGCTATCGCTTTTTTACTTAGTAAAGGATTTGTTATGACTAGATTCGCTGATAGTTTTGCTATTGCATCTGGTGGTTCTACCTTTTACAGAAATAGAATTAAAAGCTTAATGAAACAAGGTTTAAGCGAAGCTGATGCTACAGAGCAAGCTTTCGCAGATTTTAAAGCTATAGCTGAAGAAAGCCAACAATCTAGTTCACCTAGTAAAATTAGTCAACAACAAGCTTCTGCTGCGGGTCGTGTTATACTTGCTTGGGCGAATACTCCAATGCAGTATGCTCGTATACAAAAACGCGCGGCACAAGATCTTATAAATGGCAGAGGAGATGCTAAGTCTCATATATCTAAAATAGTTTACTATGGAGCTATTCAAAACTTAATATTTAATACGCTACAACAAGCTGTATTTGCTTTAGGTTTTGGAGATGATGATGAAACAGATGAAGATAAAGCTACTAAAAGAAAAGACAAAGCTATTGCGGTTGCAAATGGTATGATCGATTCACAATTAAAAGGTTTAGGTATATTTGGCTCTGCAACAGTAGCTCTAAAAAATGCTTTAACTACTTTAGCTGAGCAGTACAATAAAAAAGGTCCTAAGTATGAAAAAGCAGTTGCTGATTTATTAAACTTTTCACCACCGCTTGGATCTAAGATTAGTAAAATAAGAGGTGGTCTTAGAAGCTTTAGCTGGAATATGGGTGAAATGAAAAAGAAAGGTTATAGCTTAGATAACCCAGCTTACTTAGCAGGTGCTCAAGTTGTCACTGGGTTTACTAACATACCACTTGATAGAGTTGCTAAGAAAATAAATAATGTAAGAGGCATTGTAAACGAAAGATCTGCTCTTTGGCAGAAAGTTGCTCTTAGCTTAGGTTGGTCAACTTGGGATGTTGGTTTAGGTTATTACGGAGGTTTTGATAAAGAAAAACCATTAACACCTAAGCAACAATTAAAGCTTGAGGTTGATACAATGAAGAAAGAAACAACCAAGTCAGATCAAGTTAAAACATTATTAGACTTTGGCTTAACTAAAAAGCAAATAAGAGATCTTAAAAACGAAAACAATAGAGTTAAAAAAATATTAGAACTACAAAAAAAAGATAAAAATGAAAAATGAAAGTTCACCACTATACGTTAAGTTAACAGCTAAATGCAAAGCTGCAGCAAGAAGAAAATTCGACGTATACCCTAGTGCATATGCTAACATCTGGGCTTCAAAGCAACAGAAAAAAGGTAAGTGCTAATGGGATATGTACAACCAGGCAATACACCTTTACATAAAAAAGAGGTAAAAAAAGTCAAAGCAAAAGGTGGAGGTACTAAAAAAGTATGCTTACCTAAAGCTAAGATAGCTAGCATGAGCGAAGAAGAAAAGCAAAAAGTTATAAATGCTAAAAGATCTGCTGCTGCTAAAGGAAAGTACAAAAGATCTAGTAAAAGCAATGTTAAAGGAACTAGTAGCGGTGGTAGTTTAAAAAAATGGTTGGAGCAAGACTGGAGACAAGTTGGAGACCCATCAAAAAAATGCGGAGAATAAAAATGAGTATAACAGATATCAAAATATACGCAATGAATGCTGGAGCATTAGGCGTAACAACGTTTACACGAATCGAAGACGGTTTAAAAATATTTCTATTACTAGTGACTATAGGTTATACTATATCCAAGTGGATCGAACTAAAAAAAAATAAATAATGGCATACATACAAAACAATTCACCGTTTTTAAAAGTTAGAAAAACCACTAAAGGTAAAGGCAGAAACTTTTTATCAACAGAGGAAGGTGCTGGTATGACTGAAGCTGGTGTAAAAAAATATAAAAAAGAAAACCCAGGTAGCAAACTGCAAACAGCTGTAACAGGTGATGTTAAACCAGGTAGCAAGGCTGCTAAAAGAAGAAAATCATTTTGTGCTAGATCAAAAGGCTGGACCGGTGAAAGAGGTAAAGCCGCTAGAAAAAGATGGAAATGTTAAAACAAATATAAAAAATAAGTTATGAAATCACCTTTTGAAAAAAAGTTTTGTGGAAAATCTCCACTAAAAGAATTAACAGCTAAACAGGAAGCTAATCTACCTGAAGCTTTAAAGACAGCTATTGAAGCTAAGTCTCCAACAAATTATGGATCTCCGTTAGAGCAAAGTTCTTTTGGCAAATCTAAACCATCTATAGTAAGCGAGAGATCACAAGCTAATAGGTATTTTGATTCAATTGTTAAGTTGCCGGGTATGAAAGAAGATTACGGTAGGCATGTAAAAAGAAAAACAGAAGGATATTTTGACGATGAGCATGGACAGTTTATTTCTCCACAACCAGATAAAATTTTATCACCACAAAGACATGCTGTTAGTGTAGAGATCGGAAAAGGTGGTAAGTCTGGAGTTGCAGGTTTAAAGGCCATTCAAAGCGATGAATACAAGAATGATTATAAAGGTTTTGTAAAATCTCCTTTAGATCAAAAAAAAGAAGTTAAAAAAGAACTACCACAGAAAACTAAAGATAGCTTGCAAAATAAAGCTAGGAAGATAGGTAAAGGTTTTTATAGTAAAAAACACAAAGTATACGTAGATAGCGAGGACGGCGTTTTAAGCCAACCACCAGTGAAACCTGAGAACTACGAAAAGCTCTAACAATTGAGAGATATTGACAAGATTATAGTTCATTGTACAGCTACGCCTGAAGGTAGACATACTACCGTAGAAGACGTTAGACGATGGCATTTAGATCGAGGTTGGTCTGATATCGGATATCATTTTTTAATCTATCTAGATGGCTCTCTGCACGAAGGAAGACCTGTTGAAAAGCAAGGGGCTCATTGTAAAGGTCATAATAAAGGATCTATTGGAATAGCTTATGTGGGTGGAATTGATAAGGTTAATTTTAAACCTAAAGATACTAGAACTGAAGAGCAGAAAGAAGCTTTGGTATATATACTAGAGTATTTGAAGATACAACACGCAGATGCTACGATACACGGTCATAATGATTTTGCTAGTAAAGCTTGCCCTAGTTTTAACGCAATAAAAGAATACGATAACATAACTAATATGTGGAAATAATGAAGAAATTAATAAAGTTTTTAAAGAGCGAATGGAACTCTTTAATGTATAAATTAATGTTTAAAAAAGGAACAAAATAAAATAGGCGTACCATACCTAAAGTTCCTGTAACCAGAAAGGGGTCCACATTACGTGAACCCCTTTTTTGATTTTAACCATCACAAGCTAAACAATCTTCGTTCATTGCTTGTTGTGCTATATCTCCTCGTAGCACTGACTCTGTTCTTGTATAGTACAAAGTCTTAACTCCGTTTTTCCAAGCATCAAAGTGTACTTTGTTAAGCCACTTAGGTGTTGCTTCACTAGGAAAAGCTAAATTCAAACTAACTGATTGATCTATGTACTGCTGACGCAGTCCAGCTTGATTAACTAGTTCCAGTTGGTTAATCTCCTTAAAAGTCTTAAATACCTCTTTTGCTGGTATGTCGTGGCCCATAGTGATATCATCAAGCTCAGCAATATCTTGAACGCTACCACCATCAGCAAGGATTTTATTCCATATTTCATTTGTATTCAGTTTATGTTTTCTTAATAACTTTAAAAGCGTAGGATTTTTTCTTATAAAAGTTCCTTTAGCTGATTGCTCTGTAAATACATTAGCAGCCCAAGGTTCAATACCTGCACTTACGTTTCCAGAGAGCTTACTGTTAGAGACAGTAGGAGCAACGGCGCGCAAATGAGTGTTGCGATAGCCAGTGCCAACACACCACAAAGGCTCACCATAAGTTTCAGCAAGCGCCATGGAAGCTCTTTCGCTTTCGATTTTAATTTGCGAAAAGATTTTCCTAGTCTCAAACTGAGATAATAAACCTTCGAAAGGAATACCCTTCTCTTGTAAGTAAGTGTGCCAGCCGAGGACTCCCAGTCCCAATGCTCTCCCTTTCTGTGCAGATCGTATAGAATTTTCGAATCCGCGTAATCCCTTCGCCCTTTGAATAAATTCTTCCATAACACCATCAAGAAACCAAGTGGCGTCGTAAATAAGGTTAGTGTCTTTCCATTCTTCATATTTTGCTAAGTTTAATGATGATAAGCAACAGACAAAACTGTGATTTTCATCGGTGTGTAATGCAATTTCTGAACATATGTTTGTCATATGTACTTTTAATCCGTTTTCTTTATATGCTTTTGGATTTGCTTTGTTAACGTTTCCTTTAAATAATATATACGGTTCTCCAGTTGCTTTTCGCTTTCTAAGTAGTTTACTCCATCTAGTCCTAGCATTCGCATCTCCTTGTTCAAGGCGTCGCATAAACTTATCACCCACAACTGCGCATTGATGTAAGTTAAGCGATTGTCTATTAACATCTCCTTTAGGTTCTCTGATCTCAAGCCACTCTTCGAAATCATCGTGTTCAATATTGATGTTAACCGATGCTGCTCCTCTTCTGACTGATCCTTGATTAGTCGCGAGTATTGTTGAGTCATATATTTTACAAAAGGGTACAACTCCGTCTGATGTTCCATTTCCTGTTATTGTTGCGCCAGCGGGTCTAATTTGATTAACTCCAATGCCAACTCCACCGCCGTGCTTAGCGAGTAGCATCATCTCTAAGTTTTTTTGTCCTATGTCTTGTATACTATCAGCCACATCAATCCCAAAACAGCTGATAGGCAAACCGCGATCAGTACCTGTATTAGATAATACTGGGCTAGCGAGGCAAAGCCAGCCGTTCCAGATGTACTCGAAGAAAGTTTCTGCCATTTCCGGCTTATATAATCTACGAGCAACTGTTTTAGCGACGCGATGGTATGCTTCTCTAGGTGACTCTCCGTCAAATAAATATCCCCCGGATATTGTCTTCTTGTATACGTCCGTATTACCCCACGTAGGGTAATCTTCTCCTTTTTTCCAATTTTCATTCCACATCTATGATAAATATAATATTGTGTAGGCTATTGCTACGTTTAAATTAACTGCTACTAAGTTCCATTGTTTTGCTACAAACACTTGAGGTATTGATAATGTACCTGCTACTATGTATGTAACTATCCCGACTTGATCCGGTAATAAATGGGGAGACATCATCATAAATGCCGTCCCCATATATCCTAATCTACTTGACAGTCTCTCTATTGGCGTCAGCTTTTTTTGCCTCACTAGCTTCTGTAGCCATTTTTTCCTTAAGTCTTTCGATAGCTTGATCATAATCTTTAAATTGTTTAATTGTTTCTAACGTGCCTACTGCTAAGTCTTTTAAGTAAGCGTTTTCGTCTAATAATTGTTGCACTACACCTATTAAAGCCTGTACTTTTTTCTCTAATAGATCTGTTCTACTTTGTTTCTGTGTTTTCATTTATATAATTGTTCGTATAATTCATCTTCAGTTATAATACTACCAAATGTCCTCAAAGTCTTCGCCTTCCCCAGCTTTCGAGTAATCTGTCGGCCTAGTCGCGAAAAAATCAGTATGAGTGACCCCGCCGGTAAGATGATAGAACCAATCAAGATCGCCTGCTGCTTTGGTGTCATACGCAAAATACGAGCCCAAGTCAACGTAACCAAGTTCCACAAGTTTTTCATTTGTTCTCTTTTTTATAAAGTGTTTTAAATCATTAGCTGATATACCTTCAATATCACCAGCTTCAAACATTTTGTCAATATATTTAATTTCTAATTTAACCATGGTTTCCGCAGCTTTTATTATATCTTCTCGACATAAGTTTAGCAATTGCCCATTTTCACTGCACATATCGCGGAATAGTTTACAACCCATTTTACTGTGTAAGCTTTCATCTCTTACAGACCATTTCATTTGCTGTCCAATACCTTTAAGCAAATTGCGTAGCTGAAAAGAATACAACACTGCAAAAGCAGAGTATAAACTAACTCCTTCAGCGAAAGCTGAGAATACAGCAAGTGATTTAGCAATGCCAATTGGATCATTGCCAGTGTAAGCAACAAGGTTATCAAAACGAGCAGCCGTAGCAGGCTCATGTAAAAATGCTTCATAGTCTTCTAGTTTTAATGTTTCGTTTAAATAACTATACGCTACAGCGTGAATAGTCTCTTGTGATCCAAACATCATAGCCATTTGTTGTATTTCGTGCTTAGGAAACCAACCAACTACTTTCTGTGTCCAATAATCCGATACCGCGCACTCCGTCTGTGCAAAGCCGAGTAAAATGTTACCGACCAAGTGTTTTTCTTTATCATCTAATTTTTCGTTCCAATCTTTAATATCGCTCTGCATAGATATTTCGGTGTGTAACCAAAATGCTTGAGCTTGTTTTAGCCAACCTTCTGTGTAGTACTCAGGGTACTCAAAAGGTTTGTAAGCTACTCTTTCATCAAATAATCCCATTATATATTTATTATGTGTTGTACAGTCTTTAATTCGGTCTTCCAGGCATCAATATAAGCCATTATATCGATCTTTCGCGTAGACTTTGATACTTTATCCATATCATCTAAAACAGACCGTATAAAAAGGTCTATCGTATGGAATTGTGTTTCTACATCTTGATCCATTATTTAAAAATTGTTAACGCAATATCCACAAATGGAATATATAACACGTGTGTTGTTTGTTCAGGCTCAGGGTATGTCCTAGCACCTATTAACACTCCAGGGTAAAACCCTATTTCGATTGACCATAATGGTTTGTTTTCGTCTTTATCCATAAACTTTTATTTTATATTCGTCTTGTAATTCTACTAATTCACTGTATTTAACTTTGCCTCGTATTTCCCAGCTCCATTTAACAAACTTTTCAATTTGACGCTCGGCATACTTTTGTCTAGCTATCCTTTTTGCTTCGAAAGGATTATTGCTACTGTCTCGTCGCATTCTTTTTGATTTTGTGGTTTGTATAATGTGATCCCTGGAAATTGCCTAACAATTAACTGCTTAAACAACTTCCATCGCATTGGAAAACTTTCGTTTGCTCGACCTTTAGTTTCTATAATAAAATCATCGCCAATAAAATCAGGAGTGTATTTAATAGGAAGTATTCTTTTACAACCTCTATTTTTGTAATCACCCTTACCATTAGCTTGTCTTTCATAGACTTCGTTTTCAAAATGAAAACCATTAAGCAAAACAAAAGTTTCTCCTTCATACTTAGATTTTATTTTAGCTTTTTTTAAAGCCATATACATATAACGCTCTAGCCCTGAGGCGAAGTTGATGCCATCATATGACACCTTCTTCGACTGCACTGGACCTTTTTTTCTATTTCGTTTTTTATAGGGTAGTCTCTTCATTTACTTCTATGTCTTTAACCATATCATTTAAAACTACGTCTAACGCGTGGTCTTCATCGTAAGGATCTAAAGCTAGATCTTTATCGTAATGTAAACCATCGTTACCGTTTTGACCAATGATATTATTTCTATTAATCATAGCTTGTTCAATCTCATCTGACAAGCATCGTTTAGCAGCTTCGATATATAACAATGCATCCATTAGTTCTTCTTGTACATCAATTAAGAAACGATTAAGATCTTTTTCTTCACCGACTATTTCTTGCATCATTGTAGCTCCGTACTTTTGCTGACCAATGATACTGCGTTGATCCATTTTCTTGAGTACCGCTAGTACTATTTCATCTTTAGTGTCTATTTTCATTACAGTGTTTGTTTTACAAATGTTCCGTTTTCCATTTTACCCTTACGGTTAGCTATTTCATTATAAGCCGATTCAATACAGTTTTCAATCTGCATGCCTTCTAACACTGCTAAGTTTGTAAGAACTACAACCATATCGCCAATAGCATCTTTTATTTCGTACTTATCGTTCTTAAGCAATGCTTCAGCTAATTCACCAGCTTCTTCCATAAGTTTAACATACTGTGTATGCGAATTACCTTTGTCGTATATACCACGATCTTTAGCCCAGTTTCTAATTAAAGGAAAATAATTAGTTAAATTAACCTGCTTTGGTGGATTATGATCTTGATTAAAAAAGGCTTCATAAAAAGCCTTGTTATAAATATAGCTTCGATTATCGTTAAACATCGAGGTTCGAGCATTAGCTAATATCCAAGGTATATGCTCTTTTTGTAACTTAAAACTGTATTCTGGAGTCTTCCACTCCATACCTAAGTTATCTAATAAGTTACCTTTTAATTTATTAATTGGCACTGGAAATGTACTTGTTTGTTCTGTTGGGTTTACTTTCATATTTAATTTGAATAGATTTTTATATAATGTTCTGTCTCTTTTGTAGCCATAAGACTTTTGAAGTTCTATTTCACGGTCTGATATATAATCTATATCGTCTGACTGTTCAAGAACTTCATACTCATTCTCCTTATAGCCTTGCATAAGGGTTACTCTAGTATTAAGATTACGTGTTACGCCGATCTTTTTACCAGGTATGTGGTATAAATAATACATATTAAGTTATTTTGTTTTTATACAGATGCAGGTTATGCGCGTGATGGTAATAAGTACCAATTTCATATCCTGTCCTCTCTGCGATTAATTC
>Ga0222716_10000908_pt1 | contig 25130 bp, 36 predicted proteins | sample C33_13DmetaG_FD_165044 | JGI IMG/M metagenome (GOLD analysis project Ga0222716, IMG submission 165044) | Estuarine water microbial communities from San Francisco Bay, California, United States - C33_13D | ecosystem: Environmental > Aquatic > Marine > Unclassified | place: USA: California... | reverse complement strand
TTTTAATATTATTTTCGCCAAACAGCCAACCTTGACCTGCACCTAATTGACGTAGACTTTTTAAGAATGGTTTTTCATACCAAGCAATTCTATCTGGTTCTCCATATAGTTCTCTTGCTACACTTAACATAGTCCAACTAAAGTGTGGGTCGTTTGCTACTCCACTAAAGTCTTTTGCCATTGCCGCCCATTTAAGTTCACCGTCGTTAAACACTGCTAAACTTGCATCGTGACTATTACCTACCATTCCCCAATATATCATTATTCTAAACCTTTATACTTTTTCCAAACTTTGTGTAATACAAAGAACCATACACCGTTGATAATAGGTTCTATTACTGCGTCCAGTGCCGCTAATTCAAAAGAAGCACCTGTGATTAAGTTGTTGCAAATCATTGCAATCACAATGTGACCAAGTGTGTAAACGATAGCAAGTGTTAAACTGCTACCACCTATAAGTCTTTTTAATAGATTAAAAATACCTTCTTTAAATTCTGACATAAACATTTACTTGTATATAAAAGGATCTCTTTTTTTAAGTTCCTCGATTCGTTTTTGCAAACGTCTCTTTTCTCTCCATTCTCTATATGGCTTTGTAATTTTAAGCCACAAGTTTTTTAACCAAACCATTTCTTACTCCGTAATCGAATTTTTAATTCGTTGCTTTCACTGTTGGTGATAATTGAGTGCAGTGTAAATATTTTTCCATATTTCAAAACTGCATCATTAACATCTTTCACATCGGGATCCCATTCGGGCATACTAACAGACCAACCAAGTTCAATTGCTTGATCGATTAATTTACTTCCTGCTTCATCACGATCTGGAACAATGATCTTCGTAGTATTTAAACTGTTGAGAAGCATAGCCTGTTGATCTTTGATTTCACTACCAAGCAAGGCTACGCCCTCTACAGCAATAGCATCAAATGGACCTTCAACTACAATGGTATATAAACGTTCATAGTTTTGAGCATCAAGATTGAATACATACCCAGGTTGTTGATCACTAAGATACTTTGGATTACCGTCCTTGATTCTACGTGCGGTATATCCTACTACTTCGCCTTTGTGATAGAATGGTATAATAATTCTATCTCGAAAGCCAAGTTCTGGTGTCCAATGAAACGGATAATCGTCTAAGTATAGTTCTCTTGATTTTAGATACTCATATATCTTTACAAGATTATTATCCATACCTGTTGATTCTAATGCTTGCCAATCGTCCCATTGATCTAATTTTCTTGCACCTGACGGCAAGTTTTTTGTTTCAAATTTTGGAAGTTCAACTTGTATTGACGACTCGCCTGTCTCTGCAATCTGTAAACACTGCAAGGCAAGTTTAGTAACTGTGTCATCTGGTGCTCCAAGCCATTCAAACAATTTACGCATTTTATAACTTAACTGTCTGCCTGGTTGCCAACTTGCTTTGAATCCGCAATTGAAACAATGATAACTTACACCACCATCACCATTTGATATTAATCCGCCACGTTGTCTTTTGTCTGCTGAGTCACCGTTATGAATACAACAAGGCGCATTGAAACTTGTCCAACCACTGGGAGTGGTTTTACGTTTCGAAGGTAAGTGTAGATTAAGTGTTTCTTGTACGATGCTCATACTACTATTATAGTATAAGTGTCAAGAAAAGTCAACTAATTTCGGATGAGAACTTTATCAATACTTCCAGATGTTTTGGTGTACTTTGTTCTAATAAAATTGAACACACCATTGAAGTTTAAGTGTTTTGGTTCTGTTGGGTTACTAATAGTGCTTGAAGTTATGTCAACCCAATTTGCAGGATTTTGATTTTCTAAACTACCTTGAATAGTTACAGTCCCGTCAAAGTCTGAACTGCCATATAATGCCACAGTGTGTAGTGCAGTGTTTCCATTAAGTGCAGGATCAGCATGGGTGTATTCACTTACAAATGTATCTGTTTCAGTTTCTGTAAATGTTGTAACACTGTAACTTTCTTTTGGTCCAGGGAACGCTTCACTGTATACTTCTATAGTTCCAGACATACCAAAGTGTGCATCTGCATATGTAACTACTTTACTTGAGTCTGAATTTTTAACAAGATAAACAGCATAGGACAAGTATTGATCTTTAACGTTTAACAAGTCGCCGTCTGACACTGTTACTGTAAACTGTCCTTTGTAATTCGGAGTTGCTGTTTCTAAAATAGTTCCAGTCTTATCTAAGATCTGTGTTTTACTTTCATCGTATGCAACAAACTTTGGTGTGTACACATTTAATATACTAATAGGTTTCTGGTCGTTGTTTTTAATTTCAAAGGTTAAGACATTGTCTATTCCTTTATATACTTTTAAGTTTTTTGCGTACACTTGTCTATACTCCGTTGTTTTACCCGTAGCCAAATCTGCCACAAGATTGGTTTTGTACTTGACTAAATATCTGGGTGTAAGTTGCATAATTTTATAATCCCTTACACATATTTATTTAATAAAGAGACCATGTTAAGAAAAGATATAGAAGAAAAATTCCCCTTTTTAAGCGTAGTAACCTACGGTGGCCAAGAATATGTGGGAATTGTAAATAATCAGGATAGTTTTATAACAACTATGTACAGTTTAAATGAACTGGTCAATGACGAGCATCGCAATAAGTTTTTAGAGTTGGGAGACATATGGTGGTGGGAGTCAAATAGAATGATTCCGATCAACATCTTTTTGCGTCACGAGATGGAACCATTTAGATATTGTATGGTTAATATGAACAGTAAAGATGTTAAGATAATTCACGGTCCAACAGTAAATTTAAAGAATTTATCTATTAAACGTGTAAAGCGTAGATCAGTACAGTTGATTAAAAAGCCTAAGTAAGTTTTTCACAAATTAGATTCATATGAACTACAATCGCGTGTGCGTATGCAACTGCGTGTGCTTTCTTAAAATAGTAACTTCCGTCCTTAGGTTTCGTCCAAACTTCCTTCATCACCGTGGCCCACGGTTGTCCAAGTAAATTCCTCTTCGCGGGTCTGATAATCGCCAGTACTGCCGCCAGTTGTTCTATACTCTTGGGTTTCATCTTTTTGAGTATAGAACTGTGTTCTCCTACGTGAAATAATTGTTCGCTGAATTCTTTGTGAGTGAGTAAGTCCCATAATGGTTCCTTTGACATGAGGTTTACGAGATGCTGTTCGTCTCGTATATCTTTATATATCGAAACATTAAGAAAATCAAGTTTAAAGTATCCTCTTTCTTCTGCTGTTTCGTAATCTAATGTTGAAAGGTTATCAACTGGATTGTGTGGAATCTCTGTTGCGTATATTCCTGTGTTGTGTTTCTTTCCAGTGTCAAGTTTTGCTACTCGATGTTTAAGTGTATCAAGTACTATATCTCTGTCTGCAAAGTCTATATCAATATCAGGCATCTTTGTCGCTTACTAAGTTTGTAGGTTTGCTAATCGGTTGCCCGGCTCTGTCAAACCACCTTTCGTCATCTGTAACATAAACATGACTTCTAAATTTTTCACCGTCAATACCTTTACAAGTGATTGCTCTTTTGTGTATGTTACCTTTATACTCTGTGTAGTCTCGATTAACCAAAGTCATATGTCCGCCACTTGCAGATTCTCCGTAGATTCTATCTACACTTTCTCCGTCTGCACCAATATGATTTGAGTAAATTCTATAATCCATATGTAATATTATAATTTATTATTTGACAAAAGTCAATCACAAGTTTGCCTTTTGAGCAATTTCTTTAACCAGTTCTACATCTGCTGGACTACGTTTAAACCTCAATGCCCAGTGTTGTGGATCAACTACAGGATAAACTATTTCTAATTGTTCATCACTGAATTTGGCTAACATCTCTTTGCCGCTTTTTGAATTCAATACTAACCACGGACTAATCTTTCCGTCTTTTAAATTTTGAGTTATTCTGTTAAGACTGGCATATTTAAAATAATGATGCCACAGGGCATTATTTGCATCAGCCCAATCCATCATAGTTTTAATAGAGCGTTCTACTGCTGTTTCAACACCTTCTTTTTTAATAAGTTCAAGTGCATACTTTTCATACAGTTCGTCTCTACACCAATGGTCAAGTTTGACTCCGCTTGTAACTACATAGTCAATATATTTTTCTGGATATAACGGTTTAACATTACTAATAAAACTACCAAACTTAACAAATGCATTATAGTATGGCGACTTACAAAATTCTTCATAAGTTTTTGTACCTTGTAAGTTTTGACATAGTTGATAAAATCTTACAAATGCATAAAAGCCTAACTTAACGTGCTTCTCGTCTTTTTGTAATGCTCGTCTTTTTTGTTCGCACATATGTACAGCAAGAGTCTTTTCTCTTGTGTAACCTGTGTTACAATATTGACAAACGTATTGCTTATCCATTAGTAACCTCTTACATAATGTTTATTAGGATCGTATCCTGCGTCTCTAATTGCATCGCCAATTTTAGTATAGTGTGAAGTTTGCTCTAATGCCTTTTGCATTTTTTCTGCAAACTTTCTATCAATCTGTAAATTAATTCTTGGAGCAATTCTTTCTTGTAAAAAATGATAGTACATCATAGGAGTAGGATGATAATCCATAGTTGGCTCTGTTCCTAAGTCGCCCATTCTTGCTCCTACAAAACTTAAACGCATATCATGTCTTTGTACAACGTATCCGTACAAGTCTTGATCAACCCAATAGTTGTTCATGAATATTTTATTATAACCTGGAAACTGTTTAATCTCAGGACGTAAATCATTAGCAAACAACATAATGACTCTACACTTTGTAGTTCTTGCTAACGCCACTCCTGCATGAATAAAGTTTAAAGAATGTAGTTCAAAACTTTTTTCATTCCATAACTTGTTCATGATAAATCCCTTCATTGGATCAGCACCAGTATCTGTAAATATATTTCCTCCAGGATACCAACTTTCAGGCAATGTAGGATCCCATGTATGCTGATCAAACCTGTGTATGTCAGTCCACTGTACAATAAGTGTGTCGTCACTTGTTAGTGTTTGTGAAGCAATACATTCAGAGAACCGTTCTAAAATTTGTTGATTACCTGCACCTCTATTTGCCCAGTTATAAAACTCATGATAACTTTTACCAAGGATATCTGCCCAAGTCGGCCAATGATATCTTGTCAAACTACAACCAAATGTAAAAAGTCTTCCGCCTTTAATTGCCGCCATTATATTCCTCTATAAATCTTTCTACGTCTTTCTTTTTGTTAAGTTGTACTAACATTTGAATTTCGTCAGTTTTCATATTAGGAAAAATCTTTTCAAGTTCCTTACCTAACTTACTTGTGTTAGCACCTTTCTTTTTATATCCGATCCACTCATGATATTGTATTTTCTTTTCGGCACTTGCTGTCATACAAAGTAGTTGCCATAGCAACTTTTGATGTTTAGCAATAGTAAAATAGTTTTTGTTATAATACTCGTTTGTTTTAAACACTGCAAGTTCTTGTGCTTCACGTTTACCTTTGACTACACTTGCATACCTATTCAATAGATAGAATGAAATCTGTTTGCGTTCATCATCGGATAGTTCGTCCCAAACATTTTTTGCACCCATATCGATTGCCGCAAGTATGTCTTTTAAAGGTAATTTATTCTGCATTTAATTTTGTCTCTATTGAATATGTCATTCCTATACTAACACGTAACGGAACATTTGTCACGTCCATAGTATGCCAATAATGTGCAGGAAATAAAACTGCATTTCCCTTTTTGTATTTTGTTCTTTTCATTTCAGTCTGTCCTTCATCTGAAAAGAAAATAGTATCACCGTCTGCATCATTTACATAATAAACAAACGTCCATAGTCCTGGTTGTCCATTTGCTACGTCATTGTGCGGACCATAATATACACCTTTGACTGTTCCATTCATTCTTGTTCTGGTAATCATATTAACTTGTGCATCTGGAATATATTTTGGAATGATATCCATAGTTAATGCTGTGTGTAGCATTTTGCTTAGTTCTTTCCAGTCATCAAGTATACCACTTTGTGTACAGTACATTACGTTAGTAAACAGTGCAGGTGTTCTGTAGTTGTTGCCTACTTCGTCTTCTTCTGGCACATGAACAAACTTCCAATCAACATCGTGTGTTTGATCTTCAATATACTTCACCATCCAATCTGGAAATGGTTTTTCTATTTCAAAAATTCTATTCGGGTCTCTCATTACCAATTACTTTCTTTTATTAGATTATACATTAATTTTAACTTCTTTAGTTGGATTTGTAAAGACTTATTTCCTTCATTTGCATAATCTACTATTTCACTTATTTCTATTTCGTCCAAATGCCAGTCTGGATATTTTGGTTTTTCAATGCAAATACGGTCCCCAGTTTTGGTATCACGTTCATAAATTGTTTTACCTCCGTCTGGGGACTCGTATATCTTAGTCATTGTGCGTTAGGATTTTTTTACCTTGTTTCTAAGATAAGCCAATAACACTCCATATGCTGGCAGGAATACAAGCAATCCTACTACAATCTTTGTAAGCGTATTGTTAAACGCTACAGGTCCTACCCACGGTTGCGGATAAAATGCTGTGTAAAAGAATGTATAAGTGTCAATGATGTTAGCCACAATAGTTGATAACGCTGGGGCCGCCCACCATGCTTCTGTATACCTTTCACGAATGTGTTGGAATACATAGACATCAAGCATTGTACCTACTGCATATGCAGTACCACTGGCAATACCTACTCTGTATGCGTGTTCATCACCAAGTGCTAATAATACAAGCACCGAAGCAACAATCGCCGGAATAATTGCCAATGCAACAACAGCACGACCTGCTTCTTTACCTACAAGTCTAACTGTCAAGTCGGTTGCAACAACTACGATCGGAAATGTAAATGCCGCCGCCGCTAAAGGAAACTCACCAAACAATGGCAAGTCAGCACCAGGGAATACATTAAATCGAATTGTTACTAAGTAATTACTAACTGCAATTACAAGTGTGTGTAGTATTACAAGATTTCTTACAAGGGCCTTGTCTACACCTTCTAACATTTTTGTGAACATAAAGTTCCTCCTTCTTTTTACTTCTTAACTTTTGTACCAACAGTTCTACGCACGATGTCATCGTGATTAAATTCTGCCCAATACAGTTCAAAGGCAATGCCGTCTTCGACGCCTTCAAATTGATGAACCTTACCCGGCTTTACTTGGGTAAACTCACCAGGACCAAGAATAGTTTCATCAACTAATCCTTCTTGGTCATCTTGCCAAACACGGACAAGCATCTTGCCCGATTCAACAAAGAATCCATTCCACTTATATTTGTGTTCATGTTCTGAACACTTGAAACCTTTTTTAAATTCAATGCGATGAAATTCAAGAACACCGTTTGCATGAATTAATTCTGTTTGCCCCCATATCTTACCTGCTTTCATTGTCATTTACCTTTCCTCTTCATACGTTTAATAAACTTTGCATAACTGCCAACACCCATCATTAAACTATTCAACTTATTAAGTTCTTGTGTAGTAACAAGATGACAGTTTAGTTTTATACGTTTGTCAGTTAATGGTATGAGATGCAACCAAGGATCACCTGGTTCTATTGTAAGTTCTGTATTAAATGGAACCATTAGGTTAACAATAGTTGCGTGTTGATATTTGAATTCACTAATTGCTGGAACAGTCCAATACTTTAATGGATTGTCCTGATGCCATTGCGGACTTGTCCATATCCAGTCTATTCCGCTCTTGTCTTGAATTTGCCAAGGACTCATAACTTTACCATGCCACATATTTGGTTTGTGGTGTGCATAGTCTTGTGGGTCATGAGGTATAATAGGACTGTTCTCTGGATACGTCTGCACCATTGCATGATCTGTTGTGTCAAACGTTTTAATTTTTAATTGCATCCAGGCAGGAAATAATACGCCGGTTGTTAGTAATTGGTTAACGTGTGGACAACGTTTGAGTGTAGCATTGTCTAACCCTTGATAAGAATGACTGTCAAACTTTCTTGTTGCAGGCATCTTCTTCCACCAATCGGGCATCCAATCTTTAGCAAGTACAGGTTCATATGCATCATGAATTACTCGTTGATCAGTAAAGCAGTCTAATGTAATTGTTGTAGGTTTTTTCCAAATACTAAACATTTTTCTCTATGTGTGCGTTGTCTACTTGAGGTGGACGTTGTAATGCACAATGCCAATTCATGCCCATTACTATTCGCCTTTCATTGCTATTGTTCTTTTGGCTTCGATGACTTAGCCAACCAGGAAAGAAAACAACATCTCCTTGCTTCACTTCTACTTCTGTAAAGTAATTATGTAACTTAGATTTATTCTGTGCAAACCTTGGATAACCTGCAAATAGTTGTCTATCACTATTTTCAAATTCTAAATTGCCACCATTGTCTGGTTGTTGAATGTACACACTACAAACTAAATGTGCATCTCCGTGATCATGACTGTCAGTCCAAGCACCATGATAATGACTGTTTACCCAACTCTTTGTTACACCAAAAGTATTAAAATTTAAGTCCCACTCATTTAAAACTTGTTCTGCTCTAACACGTAACCATTTATTGAGTACAGACATTTCAGGCCATAGGTGGGGTGCATCAAGATGTCCTGTGCTTGTAATTCCACCATCTTGTTCTACTTCACCTTCGTCATGAATTGTGTCTAAAAGTTTAGAACTTCTTTGTGCAATTTCAGTTAAGTCTAAAGGACAATGTGTTTTGTAAACTAACTGTGGTGAAATATTAATTGGTTCAATCATTTAACACACTCCATTGATACCCTTCTACCTTTCCAAAATAAATTAGTTTTAATTTTAAAATTTGTTACAGTTTCTATTTTGTTTGTCCACCATTCTTGATTCTCAATAATCAAGTGTGCGTTTCTACCATCTGGCAAAGTCTTACTTGCTGGTTTTGTATCAATAATAAGATAAGCAGATTTAAGTGTAAGTGACTCGATGTGTTGTAGTACATTGTCAAGTAGTTCAGGTTCAATGTGTTCTAATACGTCTGTACAGATTACTAATTCTGCAGGTATTTCAGGCATAACAGCATATTCTGGAACTCCTGGATCGTAGCCTCTACAATCTAATTGTGGAAATCGTTTTTGTATATTTTTAAAAACATTTCCTTTGCCACAACCGTAGTCTAATAAACTTTGACATTTATTATTTGCTAACCATTGATCAATATGTTTGTAACGTCCACTATCACCAAACGACTCTCTTACTTTGTGTAATTGACTAAGTTGTTTAGCATAATGATCTGAAACTAACTTTGTCATTAAAACAATTCTCCATAATCAATAGTTTCAATTTGTCTACTAATATCCTTAATAAAAAATGCACACAGTGGATTATGCCCTTCTGTAATTGGTACAGAAAGTAGTTGTCCGTTTTTAGTTTTAGGTACGTGCCATTTTACATCATTATAAAAATTAATAACTTTCAACGTTGCAAAATCTGGCTTGTAACTTTTTAATGGATTAAAAACAAACGCTTCGAATCCTCTATCATTAATACTTGTTAACGGAAGTATTTCTAAATCATTTCCGCTTTCGCTGTCACCGACAGCAATATGCCAATCCAACGGCATACTTATTTCATGCCCATTAATTTCCATAACAATCGCCGGTGAACTAAAACTTTCTAAAAAGATTAGTGGAATAAAAAAGAAATCTGGTTCTTGTGGATTGCTGTTATCTAATACACTGAACCTAATATCTTCTTCAATTTGTTCAGGCAAATTGTTAAGTGAAAAGGCGTTGTTATCTAATGTTAATATATTCATTGTTATCCTTTATGATTGCCAATCCACTTTTTCTAAAGTGAATGGATACTCTGCTTCTTTGTAAAACTTTTTACGTTGCGTTAAATGACGCTTGGCGTACTTACAAGTAGATGTAAGATCCCAAATTTGTACAAAGTCTTTGTCTTTTGCCTTTCTAATGCCTCTGCCTATTGATTGTATTACTCTTACGAATGATTTGCCTGGTTCTAATAACACAAGATTAAAGATACGAGGAATATTAATACCTACGGCCGCAACGCCATATGTAGCAATAATAACCTTATTAGTGCCTTCCTTGATCCCATCATATGCATCTTTTCTATCAACTAATTTAACATCGCCTTTGATAAAAACTGAATCTGGTAATAGTTCTAATAGTTGTTCTCCTGCTGAAATTCTATCAACAAGTATTAGTGTATTACCTGTTTGTGAAATATTTTTTGCTAACTTACCAATGTAATCTATTCTATCTTTGTTTGTTACAAGATACTTTAGTTCTGATTGATAATCTCTGTGTTCAACTGTGTCCATCAATTGTACAATGTTTACATGACATTGTGATAACACACCTTTGTCTTGTAATTCTTTTGCACTAATGTTTCCTATAACAGGACCAATACTTGCTAATATACTTTGAAACTCAAATTGTTCTTTAGGTATAGTACCTGTTAGTCCCCAACGTATAGGAGCATTTTTTAAATTTTGTGTTAGTAATCTTTTTAGTACGTCTGCTTTTGCTTGATGTACCTCATCAATAATAATTGTTTCAACACCTTCTAAAAACTCTGCAAGTGACAATACATCATCATAGTTTTTACTTTTCTTATCAAGAATGTTTAGACTTTGCCAAGTACAGATAGTATGTGTTCTACCTAATTCTTTTCTGTCGCCAAAATAAACACCCACGTCTAATCCACAGTTTACATAGTCTTCTTCTGTCTGTGTTACAAGACTCTTATTAGGAACAACAACAAGTGTTCTACCTAACTTTTCTGTTACGTGTGATAGCACTGCTGTAATAATTGTTTTACCTGCACCAGTTGCTACTTCTTGTAGTGCTTGAGGATTTTCTAAAAAGTTGTTAACAGTTTCAACTTGATAGTCACGTAAAATAATTGGCTCGCCTTCTGCTGGATGTCCTTTAGGCCAACTACGACTTGCAAAATAATTTTTATCTATCTTACTAAATTTAAGATTATGTTTTGTTCTGTTGTCTTCGATGTCACCAACTTCAACACCCTGTTCGTGTAATACTTGAAGTATAACATCTAAGTGATTAATATAACCACTTCCGCCCAATCCAAAAAAGCCAACAGTTCCGTCCCAGCGACCTAATTTATATTGTGGAAGATAACGAGCATAAGGTACTTGGAATTTTAGTTTGTTCGCAATCTTTCTACGAACATCAACAGGCAACCCTTCTACCTTTAAGTTTACTTCATCATGTATAACGATTTTACACATCATAATGTTGTTACACCTTCCTTATAACTTTCTTTAGGTCTTGTGTATTGAGAAATAATACTATCCTCTTTTGTATAATAAATTTTTAAATCAAACTGCTCAATGTAAGTAGAAAAGACACTCCCGTATCCTCGACTTTGTCCAAAAGTAAGCATACAGAAAGGTTTCCATTGGGACTTAATAATAGGCTTTGTTATTTTCTTTCTATTGACAATAACAATTTTAGTGTTATCGTCTATACTATTATTTAATCCCTTGGTCTGGATGAATTGGTTAAATTCCTCGTTATTTTTATTATCCAATCTAAACATAACGGAAATATTCTTATGGTCAACAAATCCTTTTACTGCATTGTACACAGTTGTTAAATGATCAAAAGGATGATTGTCAGAGTCTAATGCAATAACAATAGGGAATCTATCAATTTCATTTAACGCACTCAATACTTGATCAATTGACCATACATCTGATCTAACAATTAAATTAGCAGTAGTCCTGTCTAATAGTTTACGACCCAATACACTGTAGTTTGTTGTATTAATATTATCAAATGTGTGTAATCCGTATAGTCGTCTTTTATCCCAAATGCTTACAATATTTTCTTCAACATTAGGAAAGGTTTGTTCTAAATATTTGCGTAAGTCTTCCGGAATGTTTACAAATGTATTGTTTCTAACTCCAGGTATAATTGATTCTTTAGACATATCAAACTCAACAATTTCATTGTAGTAGTCTTGTACATCTTGATCTATATCAAACTTTTCTTTAAACTTGTTTGCAATATTCATTACGTTGTAAACATTGATTTCATTCCATTGAAAATAATGAACGTGCTTGTCATAAAAATATTCTGAGTCTCTTGTTTGATGTTGTTTAAGATCATTGATATGCTCAATTACTTGATTGCTAAATGGAAATCGAATAGCAATATATGTTACATCAAGTTGTTTTATACACTTGACCCAATGACTTTTGTCAACTTCTCTATACGGTGCTCTAATTTTATCAAGATGTTTGTATATGTCAATACCATGTGATTCAAATTGGTCAACGTAAAGATCAACCATAAGTTTCTTTACTAACTCATGTTGTTTTTGTGTTAATGCTTTGCCTCTAAAGACTTGTGAGCCAATACTGTATAAGACTTTTTGATTTTCTGGAAAGAGTTTAAACTTCATATTGTTCCAATGAATACCAGGCAGAGTTGATACTCCGATTAAGAATTCAAGACAATCTTCAATTGTATATTCATGTTTAGACATAAGACTTTCCTCTAATTTAAAGTATTATACTATACTATAAGAAAGAAGTCAAGTGTTTTAGTGGAATTCCTTGAGATATTTCTGGCACACTCCATTCTGTGTATGCCAAATCATTAAGCCATTGCTGTCTATCAGGCTTGTTTGGATTATTATAATCGCCGGAAATTGAATTGCCAACACTGTGACATAGGCTATGTGGACTAACAAAAACAGGCACACCTTCAACTACTGCTTGGATTGCAGGGTTACTTGACCAATTCACAACAGCATATGTATTTGATAAATCTAAATCAAAATCATCATATGTACCATCAATGTGTTGAGGTCTTTGTAATACCACATTAGGGTACTCATGATCTATACCTGTCAACTTACATCTTGGATGAGGACGAACAATAATTTTTCTATCTGTTTGTGATCGTATATGCTCAATTACTTTTAAAACCCAATTACTAATACTTGGCATACCGTTCCATTGTTCACTCTTATCATGTTGTGTACAAATCAAAATATGTCCGTCTTGGTTATCAGTCCAAGGTCTTAATTTTAATCCGAGTTGGTCAGCCCTACTACTATCATTGTCACTATCGCCAAAATTAGCATCTCTATTGATCCCATTTATGCCTACCTTCCACATTATGTTTCTATGTAATGCTCCTACTTCTAATACAATAATAGGTTTATTACTTGCTTTAAATTCCTGCCATACTTTTTGATTAGCAGACATTCTTCCGTGCCATAGCACACTCCATATTACAGCAACATCAGCATCAATTGAATTGTATACAACTTCGTGACCGAGTTGGCCACAACCTTGAGCAAACGCTTCGAATACAGGTTTAGAGTTTAATGCTCCGTTGTCTGTGAATAAACTAAACTTCACTTAACAGTTCTCCAGTAGTCTTCATGACGTACTGTGAATAAATCTTTCTTGCGACTCATACCTTCTGATTTACGATCACCTTTTAGATGATCAAAGTACGCACCAAGTTCTGTATTGATAAGTGGATGTCCTTCACCTTTAACAAGATGACCACTAAGGTCGTGTATGTTCGAATGTGTCTGTCTAATACCTTTTAGTACTTGATCAAACACATAACTATCGTGCCATTCTTCCATTTTGAAAATACCATTGTCAGCATCTTCATAAACACGTTCAAACTCTCTTAAGAATTCCTGTGCAGATAGTGTGTTAGTATGCAACCCATAAAAGCCACACTCGGGCCATTTGTGTCCTCTACCCAAGTATGATAACCACGTGTTTGTAGGAAAGAAACTTGCAAACTTTTCATAATTAATAGGACTATGGCAAACTGTATCAGCATCCATCCATACTACCAAGTCGTATTGTTTGTCTTGACAAGCATCAAATACAGCATATACTTTATTAGCAAAACGTATTGCGTCCCACTTAAACTTCTTGTGCCAATCTCTTGGACGCTTTGCTTTAATTTCAGGAGGACAAATTCCATTTGCTTTAGGAACATCTTTCCATTTAGATTTAAACTTTTGGAGTTTGTCTAATGCTGTTTCAGCACTCCAAACACCTATTCTATCATACGGATCATTAACAGTTGGTGTACAATTTTCTGCATACACACGTAAGTCAATCTTAGGATCTACGTTTTGTGAGAACGTGTCCATAAATCTCTGTCCGTATTCTTCCATTCCTTCTTTGTGAAAGGTTGTTACAACAAGAATTTTCATTTAGATGTCCTTTGATTTGCAATTTTACAAGGACCCCAACTGCACGATTTGTCAAACGCTTTTTTACATATTACACAAGTCATTTCTTTTTTCTTTCCATAATTTCTTTTGGTGTCAACGTGCCTGGATCAAGTTTATGTAAACGGCAACTAAACAGTTTCTTTTTACCTTTTGAAGTAACAAGTACAGGTTGTCCATGTTCATCTATTTCAATATCTTTTATCTTAGTTGATACATTACGAAAACGCCCAACTTGTATTTCATCACCAACTTTTATTTCTACTGCATATTTCTTCATACAAACTTTCTCATATGTGCCCAGCACTCTCCGCTTTTTAATTCGTCAAGTTTCCAATGACACATTGCTAATTTTTCAAGCCAAGGGCCTCTATCAAACTCTTGAGGGTCAGTCAGATATTTGAAGTTTGTGTTAGCGACTTCCTTGGCCTGACTTCTTCCTGCATCAGTTAAGAAGACTGGAATCCCTTCAATGGCGGCAATAATACTTGGACTACTATTGTGTCCAACTAATGCTCTTGCATTTTGTAAATCATCAAACAAACTTTTAGAAGTGCTTGTAATTACATCAAGACCCATACCTCTAATCTTTTGCGGATATATATCACGTTGTTTATCTCCTGGATGAAATCTTACAAGTATAGGAGAATCAATTTCTTTTCTAATCATTGCAACTGTTTTTTCAAGCCATTGTAATACGTTTTGTCCTTGCATACTCCAACCACCGTCACGTTGACAAGCAATAAGAATATGTCCATCTGTTCTTTTCTTCCAAGGCTTAACTTGAATCCCTAAGTCTTGTTTTAGTTGATGCCACCTTTTAGGATCTACGTGTTCGGGCGAATTACAATACTCACCTGTGTTAGCAAATATACCATCGAAACTATATCGCAAATATGTTTTGCTGTTGTTTTTATCATAGGCAAGAAATAAGTTACTGTCTACAATAACACAACGTTTTTTTCTTCTTAATTGATTTTCGTAGATCATTCTTCTTAATTTAAGGTGTGGTGTTTGTTTACTGTTAGCATGAACAAACCCCTGGATAACTGCAACGTCAGTGTCCATTGGATGAAACGTATTAATGATTACACCCGTGTCTCCAAATTTGTTAACACCTTCAATATAATTTTTTAATAGTGCAGGCTTTTCAGGATTTGAATTACCAGGAGGAATTACCTTCATGTAAGACGCAACTGTTAACATAATTCTAACTCCTCGATGATACCTAATGCTGTTCCGTTTCGTAGTTCCGTTGTTGTGTAATTACAATAGGCTAACCAGTTTTGCCAACGTACTACTACTTCTTCGTCTGGATAGTATGGTGTTTCTATTTGACTAATTTTTTTAGTGCATAGTTCGTTTGCCGCTCCGGGTGCAAGTGCAATAGCAGGAACACCTGTGCTAATTGCTTCAGTTGCCGCGATACTATTGTACGTTACAAGACAAAAAATATTATCTCTAACTAATTGTGCAGGTACACTGTTGTCGCCAAGGCGCTCTCTACGTGAGCCTTTATCTCGAATAATGATTTCTCTATCTGTATGTTTTTGTATTTCGTGTACAGTGTCATACACCCACTTGTCTCTGTCAACATCATAAAAGTTACAAGGTTTTGCACTCGGTGTTACAACAAGAATAGGTCCGTCATTTTTTAACCAACCTTTAAATCTTATATTCTTTTCTGCGCCTGGAATTTTTAAAAACCTATCCTCAGGTAAATCATATCTTGGACTCATATTTTGTACATTGTTCTTTACAACTCTATGAAAGTCTTTGCGTTTAGATAAATTTCCCATGTAGCCTGTATCGATATAATAGTAATCTCTTTTTTGTTGCTCACATAAATGAATTACCTTACGTTCGGTCATACCCCTAACTACTACAGGTATTTTATTTTCTATTTTCTGCAATTCTTTAAAGCCTGTCGCTGTTACTTTATCAAATGAAGTAGTAAAGTCTCCGACAATAGCATCGTTTGCATCTGTAATATATGTTTCTGGGAGTATCATAATCTGTTTCTCAATTTTCTTCTTTTTGCAACATAATGGTCAAACTGGTCTTTATTATAATTATTGTAATACCCCTTTTGTTCTAAGTCAATACTGGCATCGTCCAGTTTGGTTATCTTCTGTATAAAAATCATTGTCCATTCATGATGAAATCCTAACAACCAAATGTCTTTCTTTAATTGAGAAAGCATGAAATTTAAACCTTCTACAGCACCTTCAAGATAATCTAAACCAAATGGATTTTGTTTTGAATATACAATGACAACATCTTTTTCGCCTGTAAAACTAAAAATTTCTTTCGTAACTGTATCTAAAAAATCTCTATAATCTGATTCTACAAACGAAACCATATCATTTACAAATGTTGCCTTGGCGTACGGGCATGGCGGTAGATTATTAAACTGTTCGCTTACTTTTGATAATTGGCCGAATGCCCAGTCTTTAACTTTTTCTTCAATCGTCATTTGAGTACATCATATCTGTGAGAAACTTTTTCCAGACATCTCCATACGCACAGTGTCTATAGTTTTCAAACCACGGTCCACCTTCTGTATAGTGTAATGCTCTTGGAGTCCCGTCTTGCGGTTCTTCATACCAGCCAACAAGCCAATTCCACTCATGGCTTAGTGTTCCTATTTCTTCGTCTTTTAGCCAACTAAATCTATGCAAGTACTTGCCTGTGGTTTCAGGATTGTTAACTAACTCTGTAGTAAGTGCTTGATTACTTGGATGCCCACAGTTGAATAACACAACGCTTGACCAATTCTTACGTGGATAAACAGTTTGTGTTTGGCCATCCATCTTGATTCCAGGTTTAGGTGTGTAGTCATGCTTTGCACACATAACTGCATATTTGTCATCTGCTTGATCAAATAAGTTTTTTACATTTTCTAAAAACACAATATCGCTATCGCAAAACAATGCCCAGCCTTGGAAGTTCATTAGTTCTGGAATTAAAAATCTACTAAATGTAAATTCAGTTGATCCTAACTTATCTACATCTCTCCAGTACCAACCGTGTTCTCTTAGTTCTGCAAGTTTAAGTGGTTCAACAACTGCTGTTGGAGAATTAACTTCAATACTATGTTTGCAAACTTGCCATGCAATATCTTCTCTTGTGTCATAACCTACATAAATTTTTTGTGTCATCTGCGTTCTATATCTTCCTCAACACATTTGTCGCCATATTGTACTTCAAGTATATGACAAGGTTCTGTTGATTCGTTTACTCCTTTGTGCCATACATTTTTAGAAATAGTGTATGACCTGTTTGTGTGTAGTGTTTGTGTATCGGCTCTACCTTCCCACTCAGTTTGAATTTTACATTGCCCTTTTAAAACATACCAGTTTTCTGATCTATGTTCATGACGTTGCATTGACAAACTACTTTGCGGATTAATTACAAGTTCTTTAACTTTATATCCTTCTTTATCGTCAAGCACTCTATACCAACCCCAGTCACGTTGCGTCTTAGGATGTTTAAAGTTTTCAAGTATCCAACTGCTTGAATTCTTTTTGTCAGTACCGCCTACTCCAAATACAAACGATACTCTTTCAGTGTGATCGTATGTGTCCATCTCTGGAACGTTACCATCAACTCTATCGCCACCGTTAGCAACAATAATCCTATCGGACATTCCTGTTGTAGATAGTAACTTGAATATAGCACCACCTGCATCGTCAAACTGGTCGTCATTCATTACATTAATAACACGATCAACCATTTTTAAATTTCGTATAATCTCACAACGTTCATTGAACGGCATGAACGGTGCTCCTTTTTTACGTGTAAGCCAAGCATCTGAGTTTACACCAACAACTAATTGATCACCGAGTTTTTTTGCCGCTTCAAAGTAAGCAAGATGACCGCTATGTAGAGGATCAAAGCCTCCTGTTACTAACACATACTTCATAACTCTATTTAATTTACAGCCAGGAACAATTTGCAATTTTTGACTGTACAATAAGTAATTTTACCATGGATACATTAAATTTATTTGTTAACAGCATTTGCCGTGCCAAATTTTCAAAGCACAAAGAACTCAAAAAACTTTTTGGGCGTATTGTCGAAGATTATCAAAAACAATCTAACAATACTAATGTCATGCACGTAAACACGTGGCAAAGCAAAGACAATTTTCAAACTAATAATGCTTTTAAACACCTCAGTGAAAGTGATGACATCAAAGACTTTTGTAAAGAGATTAGTCAAAAGTTTGATATCAAACAAGGACAAAACATTGCAATCACAAGAGCAATGTTACAAATAGTTTACCCAGGTGGGTGTTTAGTTAAAAAGAAAAATCCAGCAAGTTTCTATACAGGTATGTACTTTGTTACCAGTGATCCAAAGAGCGGCGGACTTATTATAGATAATCCTGTAAGCGAATATTACTTTGCTAATATTCCGGTTGAAAATAAAAATGGATTTAATAGTTGGCAAACATACTTGCCAATGCCAGAAGGTGAAATATATTTTGTACCTGGATACCTTGAAACAAGCACATCACCTAATCAGAGTGACAAGCCATTAGAGGTAATAACTTTTGATTTTGAAATTATTAAAAAATGACGGTAGATGAATTATTTGAAAATGCAAACCAAAATAAGTTTAGTTACATTCTAATGTTACCGCTTGGTGATACAGTGTTAGAAAATCATTTAGCAAATTGGTTAAAGGACCGCGTAAACCTGGTTAATCCGTCTGTATATGCGTCTAAGGACCTTGAGTATATGTTTGAACGCTCAGACTATGTTGTGTGCAGTGTAGGCGCTTTAAAATGCGTTTTAGACACCACTAAACCGGTGTTTCTAAACCTACATAGCGATGATTTAGATATTGTTAATAGATCTAACATATTTGTTTTTGATCCGTTAAGAAACGAAGATAAAATCAAAATTAATTATAAACCTTTTTTAGATTTAGCAGTAAATTGTTTAAAAAAGGATTTGGATAAACAATGGATTCCCTATTATGAAGTGTAGTGCATTTTGGAAACATACAAATATTCGTAGTGGGAATAGAGTGTATCCGTGCTGTAGGTTTAAACATTCTATAGCAGAATTCCATGGTGACCTTGGCACGGTATTACACTCTGATGCATACAAAGAACTACGTGAACAAAGTGCCGCAGGCGAACGTATACCAGGCTGTGAAAAATGTTACTATGAAGAATCAATTCAACACAAAAGTCTACGTCAAGAATTTAATGAAAAGTACGACAGTGATTCTGTTGAACTTAAATTTTTAGAAATTGGTTTTGACAACTTATGCAATTTAACCTGTGACGGTTGTAACTCAGAGTTCAGCACAAGTTGGATTGTAAAAGAAAAACAAATATACGGTGAGGCAAAAAACAAGTTAATGGAGATTGATTCTGTTGATAATGTTCCAGACACACTTAATAAAATTTTGTTTCTTGGAGGCGAGCCATTAATTACTGAACGCCATTTAATGTTATTGTATCAAGTAAAGAACAAATCAAATGTTGAGATAATTTATAATACTAACGGCACCTTTATACCAAGCAAAGAAGTTGTAGAAGAATTAAACAAATATAAAAATGTTACGTTTATTTTAAGTATAGATGGTGTAGGCGAACTTGCTGAAAAAGTAAGAGGCGGAACTAAATGGCCCGACATTGTAAAATTTATTGATTGGGTAGGTGCAAATCTTTACAACTTAGAATTTAATACAGTGCTACACAAAAATAACTATATGGGTTTAGAAAAACTAAATGATTTTTGTAAACGCTTTTCTAATGCACGTTGGTACATTAATGTTCTTACATATCCTTTGCAATTAGACATTGCACTATTAGATAAAAATGAAAAGAAAAATTTAATTAATGTTGCCCAAGACTGTAAAGTTCCAAACAAAGACTTTATTATAAATCACTTACAAAATTCTTAATTCTATGTAGTAGTTCAACAGGTTGCTTCTGTTGATATAACTTAAGATAATGTTGCCTATTATAATCTAATACAGGTTGTATATTGTTGTACATATCTTGTATTTCGTGTATGTTAAAACTGTTTAGGCGTTTGATTTCTTTACAGACTTGTTGTAGTCGTTGTGTTGGATCAGATACATTATCATATTCTTCATTGATAATATCATTAAATGTAATAAATCCCATTTCACGTAAAAGTGTTAGTGTGTCTTGTAATCCTGCTACAATAAAAGGGTGTTTGTATAAAAAACACTTAAGAACTTTTTCTGTAAATCCTTTTCTATCTTGATAAAAGTCACCTTCTGTGATAATACTAATATAACTTTCTTTATAGAACTGTTCAGCAGTAGGTAAATTACGTGCAAGTGTATTGTATGTTGCACCTTCTAAGTCTAAGTTAATGGGCAAACTATCCTTTAGTCTTTGTTGTTGTGCAGTAGATAATTTTACTGTTTGTAAATTACTATCGAGATATTTTCTATGTTCAGGTTGTGTTAACTCGCCATCAATAACATATTTGTAATTGCCTAACGGACAACTTAAATATGTATGTTTAGCAATATCGTGTTCAAGCAAATAGTCAGTAAGCAATAACCTATGCAGGCGTTCTTGTCTGTTTAAACATAAGAATTTTTTCTTACGTAAATTAGAATTCCCATTCCATACATTGTCTATATGTTCATTTACATTAATGCCATCATATCGATCTAAGTGTAACTGTACATTAAAATATATTTTGTTTGGAGTATCTAATATAGGATTATTAGTTAATACTACCCAATCTTTAATAAATTTATTCTTTGCAACTGTTTCTTTTACCAACGTAAGAAATGCATCGTCTGTAAGTCCTTCGTATGAGTCATCGATAACAAGAAAGGTCGGAATTTTATATGTTTCAAAAAAGTTAGTAAATGTTTTAAATGTATGATCATTGTCTCCAACATATTCAAAAAACACTACAAGGTGTTTAATATCCTCAAGTATTTTATTATTATATCCTTCAAATTCAATAATGCCTTTGAAGTTCTCGATAAAAGTACCGAGACTTCTTGAACTGCTGTCCATTGTTATTAACGGTATCTTTTTCATAATAATTTGATATTCTTAACTACTGCTTCTTCTTGTGGTTTGAGTTCTGGATTAGCAGGACACATTGCACATATCTTGTTTGGTTTAAAAATATTATCAACAAATTGTTCTAATTCTTCTGAACTACAGTTTGTATCTAACGGCTTGTAATTAACATACGGTGCCCAATCTATATCATTTAATTGTTTTGCTTTTGTTAGATAAGTTCTAACCATACTAATAGGCGGACACTTATATAACTGTCCTTTATATATAATAGGATATGTTGCTACACCACACTTGCCGTAACTACCGGTTGGGTTCCTATCGTCCCAAGGTTTTAACTTGCCGTCAACAACACGTCGATAATCGTACCAGCCGCCTTTTGTAGGATCAGTTACTTCAATAGTAACATCATTTTCTGATGCATGAGCAATGTCACTAATTTGACGCCAGTTGCCTTTAGAATAAAAAGTATTCCACAAGTTTTTTTCAATTAACTTTCTTACTTCAGGATTTTTGTTGTGTATGCTACAACTTATTTTTGCATTACCTATCTTATTTAAAATTGATAATAACTTTGGTCTCTTAGGTAGTAAGAAACCATTAGTGTAAATTTCAATTGTTGCGTGATCAAATATCCGTCTTGCTTCTGTTATAATATCATAGATGCGAGGATGTAGTAACGGTTCTCCGCCAATGATAGTAAAATGATCAGGATCTAATCTACGAAACCATGCCTCCATATTACTAACAATAGTTTCAAACGATTCAACAAAAGGCAAGTTGTGATCAATAAACCTGTCGCAACCTGGACAAGCAAGATCACAACTTGTGGTGATCATATATTCAAGATTAGGTATATGGTGGCCGCGATTATTCAAAGTAACTTTCCAATGTGCCTTTACGTTTAGTATCTAAAGTAACACAATGGAAGCCACCTGACAATGTACGTGCTTGACGCATAGGTAAACCAATTGATTCAATACCGTGTTTGTCTAACTCTTTGCGTAGTTCAACTTGGTTCTCATCACAGATTACCAAATTCTCATTTACACTCATAAAGTTCAAACCAATATACTTACTGCAAGGCGATACACCGTTAGGTAAGTTAGTTCCAATGTCAATTACCTTATCTCCTGGGAAGAAAATCTTATCCCATGATTCGAAGATACTTGGGTAAAAGTCTGGGCGAATTCTGTCGCCATTAAACAACACAAGTCCAGGACGTAAAGGAATAACAGTTGAATCAAAGTGTGAATAACTGTAAAAGCCTTCAGCAAGATGCAACTTATATCCTCTTGGTTCTACAATAGTTTTAAGCCATTGATAACCAAGTTTAGTTCCACTGTTGCTTACTTGATACAACAAGTCTTTACCAAGACGCACAATATTAGGTGCATCAAAAACAATTTCTTTGTTTACAAGTGTTGGAATACTTAGATCTTCTAATTGATAACTTTCGTCAAGTAATCTTGGGCGTGGTGCTGAAATCCATTCGCTTCCGCCTTCTACTGCTTCATATAAAAAATCTCTGTATGCAAGAGTTTCATATTGTCTTGCTCTCATAGCACCCGGACAATCGATAATAAGATTGTCTAAAGGTAATAATAAATCACGTGGGCAATAAGTATACCAACCTGTTGTTTTCCAATCTGGAGATGAAAATTCTTTTGAATGATCGATAGCAGTTGGGCGTCTAACCTTAACGCCAAGGTCTGTTAAAACTTTTGCAAAATTATCTAAGTCTTCGTTTGCTTCATTAATTACCCATTCAGGACTTGGTCCTTCAAGGTCTTTAATATGTTCCCATTTGCAATCTGCAAAACCGAAACTGTGTGTTGATTTATCCACTGTGGGAATTCTTGCATGGTCGGCAATACCAACAAAGACTTCTTCTAACGGATCCCAATCATTATGACTGCTTACTATTGTCATTTATTTTCTCTCCTATTAAATCACTGATACATACTCTATTAACTGATCCGCCTCGATTAAACTCTTTATATTCGTCACCGCCAAGGCCAAACATAATACAATCTGTTAGGTGAAGATTCTTTTCTTCACAAACTTGATTGTATACGTCTGTATAACTTTTCCAATTCCAATCCACAGAGAATGTTTTAATTAAACTACGTGCTATACTTAAATCGATCCTGTTGTGCATATCAACAGAATTGAATACGTCAATACCGTCATCAATATTTTCACGTTCAAGACGAACGCCTACTCGTAAATATTCAGCACCATAAAATGCTTTTGAAATTGAAAATGTAATAGTTTCAACTGCTGGATACTTGTTTAAATCTATATTAATATTTCTTGTACAAGGATAATATGCAAAATCAAGTAGTACAGGAATATTAAATTGTTCTGCATTTAACAACAGCATATCTGTTGCAGGGTGTTGAATTCCTCTGTCACTAAACGGTACACTAAGAATCAATGCGTCACCTTCTTTCAGCGGAACATCATTGATCCATTCAAACTGACTTCCATTTTTAAGACAAGCCTGATGATACATAAACTCACCTTTGAAAAATCTAAAACGTTTTTCTTTGTGTCTATAATGAAAGTGATCAAATGCTTGTACAGTACCGTTGCACAATGCAATATTAGAAAATTGTTCTGTACCTTTGATAAAATTAAATTCGCTTGATAGAATCCAGTCTACAAATTCGTATTTGAATTCTTGTGGGAGTTTTGCGTTATATAGATCTTTTACAGGATCTAAACTTTCAATAAACGCCTTTACCTTGTTATCAGGTACAGGTTTAGCCCCTCTTAAATTCATTTCTAACTCCAGTTATTTGCATAGTGTACTTAGGCACCATGCCGTTGTTTGCACTTAGATGTGGTTCATCTTTTTCTATTATTATAGCATCACCACGCTTCCATTGCAAGACTGGATTTTCATTTATTTCAAAATAATGTCCCGATTTCCAATCTTCAAGAAATATATTAACTCGAATACAATCATCTGGATCTACGCCATAATCAGTTGAAACTTTATAAAATGTATCTACATGACTTGGCAATGTTTGTCCAGGCATTTGCTTCATCACTGCTACAGTGCATCTATCAAATAATGTAGCACCAAACTGTACATACTCATCAGTTACAGGAAAGCACTGTTCGTACTTTGTATTTTCTCTTGTAAACCCTGCAAGATGATATCGTTTGTTTTGACTTTCAAATGCAGTTGCTCTGCCTTGATTTGAAACATTGTCCATTTCTCTGTATGGCAACCGTATGTAATTTAATTCAGGTAATGTAATTTTTACTTGTTCCATGGTTGATCGTAAGGTGTTCCTGTTTTTTCATCATACCAGTATAAACTTCTGTGTGGTGGATGTTTATCGTCATACTTGGCATTGCTAACATAATAGAACAACCTAATACCCTTTCTGCTTATGCCTTCTGGGCAAGACATTGGTTCTGGATATCCGTGGAATGCAAAGTTATTGTAATTCCATATAACACAGTTACCTGAACCAACAGGTACCTCTGTGTGTACTTTATCTCTTTTTATATTATAGAATTGTAATTGTCCGCCCCATTCATCTTGCCATTCGTCGTTAAGATATATTACAACACTTAACATACGATGAAGTCTAAGTTGATCGTTCCAGTTAAAGTCTGAATGAACTTTTAAACTATCGCCAGTAAATGATTTCATATATCCAGCACCAACTAAGTGAGGATCGGGAATTAAATCTACTGTGTCTGTAACTTCTTGCAACCATTTAATAAACGTGCCACTATGCAGTGCGTGTACAACTGCGTCTTGTATAGGTGTACGATCTACATTGTTAAACTCATACATACAAGACCCTGCTCTTGTAAAATGCTTACAGTCTTCTAATGGA
>Ga0222716_10000907_pt1 | contig 25138 bp, 20 predicted proteins | sample C33_13DmetaG_FD_165044 | JGI IMG/M metagenome (GOLD analysis project Ga0222716, IMG submission 165044) | Estuarine water microbial communities from San Francisco Bay, California, United States - C33_13D | ecosystem: Environmental > Aquatic > Marine > Unclassified | place: USA: California... | reverse complement strand
GTTACTGATGGAGTAACCGAACTAGTAGGAGTTATAGAAGGGGTAACTGATGGAGTTACTGAAGGAGTTACAGAGCTTGTAGGAGTAATACTCGGAGTAACACTAGGAGTAACAGAAGGAGTAACACTTGAGGTAGGAGTAACAGAAGGCGTAACTGATGGAGTTACTGAAGGTGTAACACTTGATGTAGGGGTTATAGAAGGAGTAACTGATGGAGTTACTGAAGGAGTTACAGAGCTCGTAGGAGTAATACTTGGAGTAACAGAAGGTGTTACTGAGGGTGTAACACTTGATGTAGGAGTGATACTAGGCGTAACTGATGGAGTTACTGAAGGAGTTACACTTGATGTAGGTGTAATCGATGGAGTAACAGATGGGGTTACTGATGGAGTAACCGAACTAGTAGGAGTTATAGAAGGGGTAACTGATGGAGTTACTGAAGGAGTTACAGAGCTTGTAGGAGTAATACTCGGAGTAACAGAAGGTGTTACTGAGGGTGTAACACTTGATGTAGGAGTTATCGAAGGTGTAACTGATGGAGTAACACTTGGAGTAACTGAGCTCGTAGGAGTAATACTTGGAGTAACAGAAGGTGTAACTGAAGGTGTTACAGAGCTCGTAGGAGTTATAGAAGGTGTTACAGATGGAGTAACTGAAGGGGTAACCGAAGAGGTTGGAGTTATACTTGGAGTAACACTCGGAGTAACACTAGGGGTAACTGAGCTAGTAGGTGTAATTGATGGGGTAACACTTGGTGTTACGGAAGGTGTAACCGAACTAGTAGGGGTAATAGAAGGAGTAACTGAAGGTGTTACAGAAGGTGTAACGCTTGATGTTGGAGTAATGCTAGGGGTTACACTAGGTGTAACAGTAGGTGTTACTGTAGGTGTAACTGAGCTCGTAGGAGTAACGCTAGGAGTATTACTTGGTGTATTACTTGGGGTGTTAGACGGTGTATTCGAAGGAGTATTACTTGGTGTAACAGTAGGTGTTACAGAAGGCGACGGCGACGAAGACGAAGACGAAGAAGATGAAGACGAGCTCGAACTCATGCCATATTACGGTGATTTAGTGTTTACTTTAGTAGCTGCAGGATATACTCTATATAATCCACACTCAAAATAAACATCTTCACCGCAATCAACTTCTCTTATAGGGCATCCTAAGAATACTTCCCAATCAGAAGCAGATAATGGGTTAAAAATCTCAAAAGTACCACGGGCTTTATCGGTATCTTTGAAAAAGGAACTTATCACTGATGTCGTTGTACTAACAACAGGATAACCGTCATTAGCGTTTACTGTGCTAGGTTGAGATGTTGTATAGCTAGTTAGAGAGTTAATAAACGATTGTCTTTGGCTCCCACCTATTTTATAATCACTACTACCTAAATATCCGGTATCTATAACAGTATCGCTATCATAAGTCAGAATAAATCTAACTGGTTTATCGTTGGGATTATTTACTTGATAATCTACAGTACCAATTGTTGCAGATAAACTATATAAGATTGTATTTGGAAAGTATGTTCCAGGATTACTACTACTATTACCAGATAACCCACAATAAACATTAGGGCAGCCGATGCTAGGCTCTATACCTAAAAACGGTAATAGTTGACTACCTTCCTGCTCTGATGGTGACTGTCTAGGTGGTCCGAGAACGGCAGAATCTATAGAATATACAGATAGTGGTGTAAACATGTTTTCAAACGTACTAGATACAACATCAGTTATAGTTTTACCTTCAACATGAAAATTACTAATATAAACCTCAACATTCGAGTTACTACCGGTTAACGGCTTACTAACAGTTATACCAGGTCTATAAAGCGTACTAGTATCGAAAGATAACTCAGTTATATTTTTAGTAAGTATATTAGTAAAGTCATTATCTGTCTCACCTTTATAATCAACGTAAATTGTCCTACCGTAATTACCTAATCTACCGCGTAAAGTTTTTATACCGTCACTTAATATATCAAATGCATCTATAGATACGTTTGAATCTTGGTAACTATAACCAGAAGCTTCATCACCTCTTATAGATATTGAATTTAGCTTTCTACCAGATAGAGAAATACCCGTTCGGGTAGTAGTATCTTCATAGGTCTTTTCCAGAGCATAAACACCATGAGTATCAAATCCAACGCCTAAAATACCACCACTTAATCCACGTGATCGTATATCACCTGAAGCACCACCAGAATACCCTAAATCATCTCCAACCCCACCACCAGTTAACGGTATTGTAGCGTTCTGCAAAAACATAGTAAATCCTAGCTCATCATCAGCATTCCAATTTTTGACTTCATAATTAAAAGACCAGGTTATATCATAGGAAGGTGATACACCATCTTCGAAGACTGCGAGAGAAGTAGCAGATAACGGTAAAGCTGATAATGCTGGAGATATATAAGGTTCTGGATTATAGTTATAGTAATTTTCTAGATTAAAATCTGTTAAAGTATAACCAGAAGCAGCGAATCCGCCAGCCGCTGCATAATCAGTATCAACGTCTGTTATTAGACGGTTTATATCATTATAATTACGAGGCGAGCTTATAAACGGACCAGCACCTACATAATGAAAGAGTCCTAATAATATAACTTCATTATTTTGAAGCATTAATAAAGGGCTCCCCGAATCACCTGGAACGTTGTTATAATTCCATAATTTCGCCGTACTATCAGTAGACGTGTTAACTACAAAAGTAGAATACCCACTAGCTGAGTAATTATTTGGATCCGGATCTGTAAGACTTGCAAAATTTACAACACTTAAATTTTTAATAGAAGCTAACTCAGCTTGATTTGTATGTAATACTAATACTTCTTTAGGTTGAGATGCAGTCCTCCAAAATGTACTACTTATGAAATATTCACTGTTAAAATATCTATACGCTTCTTTAGGTAGTACCTTTAGTGTATCTATAGTCTCAGGTAAATCAGACTCTAGCAAAGCGATACCATAATCACCATAAGTAAGAGGGAAGCCCTTAGTAGCTACTATCTCCCTGGTTATAAGTGTATTATCTTTAGTTACAAAGTAAACTGTATTACCAGTTTGGTAACTAGCGTGCTTACTATATATTACATGACGTTTAGTAACAGCTGCACCACCTATTGCTGTACCGGCAGGGGTTCCCTGAGTACGGCTATTCCACGCAACTATACCAGTTATACCACTAAAATCATAGGCCCAGCTGCTTATATTACGTGTTAAACTACCTACAGCAGTATAGTCACTAAATATAGCTCTATCAGTAAAGGGACTCTTACCGTCAATTGCAGATAGAATTGAGCTTGTTGTGGTCTCTTGTAGTAATTGGACTGGATTAGACATTTACGTTATTATTTAATCTGATAGACAAATACCAGAGTAAAAGATTCACCAGACTTTATAGTAGATTTGTGTACGAGTATATAACCTATTTTTTTGAGCTCATAATATATAGTTCTAAAATAGTCTCTTTTGATGTTGACGACAAGACTTCTACGATTTTTATCTTCAAGTATAAAATCGGTAAATTCCTCTAGAAAGGAGCTGGCTCGTTCCCGTACATCCACCTTAATATTTAATCACTTTGCAGTGCTTCTACAATTTGGTTAATCTTATTATATAGTGGGTATACATCTGCATACCCTAAATCACTAGATAGAGTAAAGGGGTACGTCTCTATTAACTTCTTAAGAATTTTAAAATCTTCTGGTGTTACACCATCAACAACTAGCTCGTCCATAAGCTAATTTAATGTAACTTTTCTAGAAATCAAAGGCCCCACTCAAACTTTACGAGCCCATCAGCTGTATTAACTGTATCACCATTGTGACCACCAGCACCAGCGCCGGCAATATTATCTGATCCCCAGAAAGAGGCAGTACCTCCAACATCTTCACCACCGTCGTTTGTATCCCAGCCGCCACGACCACCATCGATTACATGACCACCTAAAACGTATGCCGACTGACCACCTGCCAGTCCTGTACCGTTTGTTGAAAGGTTGCCAGTATTAGTACTACCGTCTGGAACAATGCCGGTTGATTGTGTAACAGCACCTAATGATCTTGCTATCTCAACCGAAGAACTGTTATGAGAAATGAACGACGGGTTACCTGAAGCGCCATTAGCTCCGGTAGCACCTGCACCCACTGTAATGTCAAATTGGGTACCTATAGGAGCTGAGAGAATACCGGTAACGGTGGCAGCAGCGCCACCTGTACGTGTACCTCCCTTTGAACCTGATCCTGTTAACCAAAATTTAGTATATTCTGCTAAAGTAATAAAGGTATAATTACCAGCAGTTGAATTAGCAGTAATACCAGGCGTTCCGGTGCTTAATACAAGATTACCTGATAGAGGTGATACTGCTGAAGTCTTTGCTACACCGTTAACAGTTAGTGCTAGTGGTGATTTAACTTGAATTGTTGATTGTGCTAAACTATCAGGTATTGCCTTAATAATAAACAATGCACCTTTCGCACTTAAGGAACCAGTACCTGTACCAATGTTTAGTGTTGTAGATCCAGCAGGATCAGACGCAACACCATATAAAGCAGCGTCAGTGTAGTTTGGTAATTTAAAGTTAGTAGCATTACCACCAAATTCAGAACCTATAATAGTATAAAGGTCTGGATATGTTGCTGCAGCAACTGTCTGACCGTTACATAATAACCAACCTTCTGGCGCAGCGTTAGCAGAGACATATGGCATAATCGTACCTACAGGTATAGGACCTGCAGTAGAGTTAAAGAAGAAAGTAGAGGCTTGGTCAGGCACTTTCCATGTAAGATTACCTGATACATCAGTACCTAAAAATTTATTACTACCAACACCCCCAATAGGGAAAGTATAATCAACCGCGTTGATACTCAACTTTTGCGGTAGGTTAAGGTAGGTTGTACTATTAGGTGTAATTCTATCTACCGAAATATTTGTACTGCTTAATGCAACCCTACCATTAGTATCAATTTCTAAAGAATTGCCTAATGCGTCAGCATGAATATTGTTAGCGGATAAACTACCAACCACAATAGTACCATCTGCATCATTAATAGTAATAGTACCATCTCCAGCTGTTAAAATTCTACCTGCAGATAACCATGAGGACGTGGTTTTAATGTAAAGTATATTACTTGTAGAGTTATGAGCGTAATCTCCCTCAACTGCATCAGTTATTGTAGTGTGATCTACACTAGAGCCTTTGTATTTGTTACCTGTAATAATACCACCAGCTGTTTGACCATCACCTACATATAATCGCTTACCATCCGTTGTGTATCCTAACTCACCTTCCGATAGTATAACATTTTTACGATCTACATCATCCCCTCTTCTTACGAGAAGCTTTAACAAAGTATTTTCTAGAATTTCAATTTTTTTTGCCATTGTTTTAATTAGTTAGGTACTTTAAATACAGGTATTGCTACAACTCCTTCAGTACCGGTATCAAACTGTATAAATCCTGCAGAAGAAAGATTTACTGAAGCGGTAGTTCCGGCGCTGTTAGCAGAAGTAGCGCTTATTAATGTGCCCCCACTCCATGGAGCGCTAGGATATTGGTCTAAATAACCTTTATATGCAGTATTTATACCTGTTATATTTTGCACTATTGTTGAAGCACGAGAAGAAACACGTCCATGTATATCATAGTCTATAGTATCTAATGCATTTGTTGCTCCGCTACCTATTGTTGCAAGATTTAAAACATTACCGGAAACATTAAGTGTTGTACCTACACTACTACCTTTAAGAGCATTTGCATCAACTACACCAGCTGGAACAGAAGCTATTTCTAATTCACCACTAGGAAATGAGAAAGTGTTAGTTGCATCTACACTTATTACGGTACCTCCACCACCTACAATTCCATTACCAAAAGAGGAAGTATCAATATGGTTTTCATCTATCGTTAATACTGATAATTTATTAGAATTAATTCGTATAGTGGAGTTATCAACATTTGCGGAAAGACCTTCAGTTGCATTTAATCCAATTGCGCCAGCTGAATATACAGAATCAGGGTGTAAGTTTTTAGCAGAAATAGCGTTATCAATAACATGTAATTTGTTAGAAGCGTTATAATCTATAGTGTTTGTATCTGGTACAGATCCAATAAATCCCCAGCTCGATAATACTGAGTAATCAGTACCGGATAGTTGGTATAAGAATTTATTTTCATATACTAAGTCACCTGTTGTAGCTGTTGCTAAAGCAGTTCTAGAGCTAATAGATAGAGGTGGGTGAACTATATTACCTACAACGTTGCCACCTGAGGTAAATCCATCACCTACCCAGATACGCTTATTATCAGTTGTATACCCAAGTTCGCCTTGCTCGAGAATAACTGATGTTCTTTGAGCTTCAGTACCTCTTCTAATTTTAAGTTTTACTATTTCAATATCTGGCATTGTTTTAAATTGTTAAGCTGTTCTCTTCCATACATACAAACCAAATGATGGTGGTGTGTTATTATGCGCTGTTCCGCTACCAGCTGGGTCTGATATTATATCATTTACTGGTGTACGTGTTGCGTTATTAGAAATGCCTTGACCATACCCATCATTATCTAGACCATTAGCATCACTGATAGGTAAGTCGTGGCTATGAGCTGGAAGTTCAGCTTCTGTAAGAGTATGTTTATATTTTCCTGTAGAATCGTTACCGGCTGGTACTGCTTGCGTATTAGTACCATCATTACCGGTACCTACACCAGCAATAAATCTTCCTTCTGCTTCTTGTGTCCAGGTTGTTCCAGAGAACCTAACTCCAGGATTTATATTATCAGCGGAAAAAATAACAGCTCCAACAGGGTAAAGAGCATTAATAAAACTAGAACCTAAATCACCATCAATATCGATTCCTTGCCCCGCTCTACCAATCTTTAATGAACTCTTATTACCAAAGCCATCATATACATCCTGCAATCCACTAGCAGGTATAGGCTCTCCTTTAGCATGTAGAACTCCAGGGTATGTATCACTAATATTTGTATTAGTTAATGATGTAGTTGCCATACAGTTATTTATAAGCTAAAGCCATTTATCCAATTAAATTAGTATTATACCCTGAGAATTATATGCTGTTTGAACAGTAGAACCAGCGTCCGGTAAAACGAGATTAGTTATCTTACTTTGAACATCATAAATCTCTGAAAAGCATCTGTTTATTACCCCGACAAGACTTTCTTCATTGGTATGTATAAACATATTTTCTAGATCCTCACGAACAAACTCCTCAAAATTAAGATTGTAATTATAATCTCCTAACTCTAATATATCTTGATTATAACGACCAGCAAATCTACCAACAATGTTATTTTTTAGTGTTATAACATCCTGTACAACTTTTGTAATCTCGTTATTAATAGTAGAAGTCTGTATGTATTGATCCTTATTAAGTGAAAACCCTAGTTTACCGTAATTTATGTAATTACTACGCTTTATTACTCGTTGATAAGCTTCGTGAGTATTTTCATTAAAGAAGTATATTCTACTATTAGTCATCATTACAATTCTATCATTTCCTGATGCACTAGGAAATAAATTAAAACTGTTAACATCGCTTATTAGAAGCCCATTATCAGAAGCGTCATTTGAATTTATAAGATTCCAAGAAAAATTAGCATTCTTCCAGTTTATATCTTGAAAATTCCATCTGTTGTTTTCTGTTACAACTGGTTGCACATCTATTAAACCTAATCTAAAATTATCGAAAGTTCCTATAACCTTTTCTGGTCTAGTTTTATATTTTTTGTAAATTTTCTTGGTTGTAGAAAAAAACCAATAATTACTGGAGATCCCGGAAAAGGAAACATCTACTATTTTATTATCATCTATTTTATCTTCTAATACTACGCGTTCTAATTTACTATAATTATAGTCAGAGTATCTATACAAATAAGCCGTAAAGCCAGTAGCTTCTGTTATACTTGGACCGTAAGTTAAGATATATAAAGATTTAAAATCTGGATCAAACTCCATCGCACCAAAAGTCTCTTTGTTGAAGTTAATTGCGATACGAGTTTGATAGTTAAGCATCGTATCAAATATTTTAATTACTTTGTTACCGGAATCATAAACTGCTATTTCAGTATCACAACACGCTAATTTAGTAGGTCGTATAAATTTGGTTTTATTTCTTCCATCTCCATGACCTCCAAGCAGTTCGATAAAATTACGCTTATTACCCAATGATGAGTCGTTATTAATAAAGCCTTCAATATCATATTTTAATACAACATTATTAACAGTATCAGTTAAAAACACATTCTTTTTATTAGATGCTATTCCACCTAACTCTCCAAAAGTTAACTCGTTATCATCATCTTCATACTTATTATTACTTAAAATTACATCTAGAGATGTATCGCTACCTGTCATAGCGATAAAAGTACTACTTGTTATAGCGAATAAAGCGAATCTATCATTAAAGTCTATATTTAATTGCGCAGTTGATTCTATTACATTGCCAAATGCACTAAGCTTATTTGAATTACTAAAAGGTATAGAATCATTAAAGGTAGGACTATTAGCGGATAGCTCTTGTACAGTAAAAGTACTATCAGAGGTAGATGTTAGGCTAGCATATCTTATATCTGTAGACCATGGTAATTTATTAGAAGCAATAAAACATCTAGAAAATATAAAATTAGTATTTTCTCTTATTTTGTCTAATTTAAATTTAAACAAATTATAATCAAAAGTATCATTTATAGCAAAAGTACATTCTTCAATTGTATTTGGCAGATCTATAGTTAAGTCAGAAATTACCCGGTCTTTAAAATCTCTTGAAAATGCAAGATCTGTATCAAAGGTATTTTTTGAAGTAAGGACCTTTTTAGTGCCTGATTCAACAGCTACATTATTTTCAACTTCAACTAACCCATAAAAATCTGCACCTGTTAAAGTAAACAAATCCCCATCAGAGTAGAATTTTTTATATGATTTGTAATCAGTCATGAGTAGTTTTTAAATTTAATATCGTTAATTTTTGTACCAACCGGTAAGATAGAAGAGGCTTCTGATAAAATACTTGTACGTATTTGAGATCGTACACTTTCATCTGTTATAGAGAGATCGCGTATAACTATATCTATTGAGTTACTTGAATTATGACGATCAAACTTGAAATATTTTTCTATTTGAGTTTTATTTACTCGCTGACCAGCTGGTAGAGATAATACAATATCATCAACTTTTTGCTCTAATAAATACAATGCATAAACAAGAGTAGTGCTGATGGTCCTATCATAAACAAATAAATTTTTAACCTGCATATCTTTTGTGTAAAAATATTCCGGCTGTCTAAGATAAGTAGCTAGATCCGTACCATCTTGAAAACCAGCAGATCCAACATATAACTCATCTTTAAATATATCTTGTATTTGAAATTTACCAGGTGGTAGAGTTAGATTTTGATATATATTACCATCTAAGTATAAAGTCATATTACCTTGTATACTATCAAACCTAAAAGTAAAATTATGATAACCGGTTAGTAGGGTCGATGTATCAAAAGATATTGTTTTAGTTGTATAATCTTCTGAATCTAGATAGTTTTGTAAAGTTAACTTAAAATCTAAAGTCTCTGCATCTAGTGTTCGATTTAATGTATTGTAATTGGTTATTCTCACACCTCGTGTATTATTATCACGCTTTATAGCAGTTTTATTATCACTATCTAAGAGCGGGGAAGCTAGTAAGGATTGCGTACCGATACCATTAACTATATATAAGTCTTTGTTATCAGCCTCACAAAGTAAAACCGGATAAATAAATTGATCACCGCTTATATACTGATTAACATAATCTATCGTTAATATAGAGCCACTTGATAGAGGCGTAGTACCTGTTGATGTTTGCGCACCTCCAATATCTGCTGATAAGCTAAATACTCCTGAAGTATTATATTGGTAGAGTTTGTTATCTGTTGCGATATGTATAGTACTACCAATAATATTAATATCATTAATTTCTGTAGAAGATTTTAGAAACGATTCAGGTCCATTTCTAAAATTATGCTTTACAACATACTTATCGATTACATAGAATATTGTTTCATCGTTTTCCCATCTAGTTTTAGATCCAGGTAATTTATAATCAACATTGTCTCGAATAATTACATTATCATATAAGCAAAGTTCCTTTTTATAAACATCAAACTCAGCTGCAGTGATAGCTTGCGACTCTAAAGTTAGCACATCTAAACGATGTACGACTCCTTCTGTATCTATAAAATCTATAAATTCATCTTCTTGATGATGACCAATATAATTAAGAATATCAGAAGAGCACTCGAGTCTTAGTTTATTGCCTTGAGCATCAACTCTATAAAATAGATTACCGTTACATGCTATTATAAATTCATCTAAAGCACCTCTTTTAAATACATCTTTTATCTTACGTATAAAGGTTACTTTATTTAATAAAACGTTATCGCTATTATAAATGTACAACTCGTTACCACTTACTATATGAAGAAACGGTGTTGATGTCTGATCTTGAAATAACCCAAAACCAGCGTTAGTATTATTGCCGAGTAATTGGTAGCCATATTGTAAATCTGGATCAATCCACAAATCAAAAGATAGTGTAAAGGATTTTGATTTATTAATACTTTCATAAACACTTAATTTAGAATAAAATGTCCCATCAAAATTAAATGCATTATCATTACAAGAATAGCATATATTTTGAACTTCACCACCAACCGTCTTTGATATGTAGTAGTTATCAAAAGTAGACATAAGAGGTGATGATGACTGAACTATATCGCTAATAGTATTTTCACCAACTCTCTCATACTTTAAATTTATATTAGGGGTGATAGCAACATCACTCTTTTTATCAAAAAACTTTTCTCTTACTACTAATTCATTAGTTACACCGAGATTAATACTATCTACACTATTAATGAATGTAGGGTTAAATAATTCTGTACTTGATAGAGCTTCTAATTTAGTTATCTTATCAGGGTAGTAATATCTATCAACCCAAATCCCTTGTTGAGATAAATTACCAGCGGAAAGCCACGTGCATAAATACCTACCATTATTATACTGATCACTATGCGATCTTCTTACATATAATTTATCTGCTAATATAGGTGACGGTCCAGCAAAAGCACCATTAGCTGCGAATGTTGAATCATTTACATTAAGCCGCTCATAAGGGTATATTGATGATGGTGCAGTAAAGAACGTATCAGCGCCATTTCTAATTGCTATATCCTTATCGTAAAAAACATAATTCAATTGCAGTTTCTCAGTCCCTCTTTCTTGCTCATTACCAGAATGAAGTGTATTATAATCTCTATAATCAAAACTAGGTATACCAAACGGTGTATCAACCATATTAGACCCACGTTTAATAAAGCTATATTCTGATCTATTATTATCGAGGGTAAGGTAATTTAAATCTAACTTATCACTAGATATTGTATTATAATTAGTATGTAGCAAGTACTGGCCTTTGTTGTCGTGACTACTAGTTGATGTATCAATTATAAGATTATCTCTTTTATCATTGTTATAGGATATAAAAGAGTTGTTAATACTAGAAGGTACAACATCGTTACTGTAGTCAATAAAAATTAAATTATTAGCGTTTCGATTTAAACTACTACTAACCATTTGTGTAAAGGTTAGAGTACTACCGCTTAACGATAAAACCTTAAGCTCATCATTAATAAATTTATAGATCTGTAAATATCCATCACTATCAATATTATATCTAAAAGTATCTAACCGCTCGCTCTTTACGAGCGATATATCTTCATCATAATTATAGAAAACGACACTATTCGTGCTAGTATCATAATTTAAGAAATAATCAGATCTCCCGTTATTATGTTTAATACGCAATAATCTACTGTCAATAACTTCTAATTCAAAATTGTAATTATTTGCAAATGTGTTTACATCTTTTAAAGGCTTTACCCCTACGGGCTTTTGAACATCTGTTGCAGATACAGAATTCGTGTTAAACATATAAATGTATTCGAGATCTTTATCTAGACCTCTATTAAAAGCTAATTTAGTGGTAACTGTTTTTAGGTTACTTGAATCCAGAGAAGATAACTCAATAAAATTAGATAATAAATTCTTATCAGATAAATATAGCGAAGAGTAATTGTTAATTCGAGCATCCAAAGCTCCGGATAGAGCATGTATACTAGTAACGTTAAACTGCTGCTCTAAATTAGATTTAGTCTGCTTAAACGTAACAAATCTATCCGAATATGTTGCTTCAGGGAAAGCTATAGAGCTAACTGATTTATGTAATGTTGTTGCCACTACATATATTTAATACACCATACTATTTTTGTAAGTATGTAATATATGTTTGTTTGTTAAATTTACTCTGTAAATTAGCTATAGTATTGGAAGTAGATAGCGAATTCATTTGAGTATTGTTAATGGCAAACTTTTTAATATTATCGTAGTATGACTCACTAACTAAAGTGAGTGGATAGTAAATATCAGCATAAACTCCATTAGAGTAATAAATCAAAAGCTGAGCTGTTAGCGCCGTAAAGTTTGATGCAGGGTTTAGATCGAAAGGGTGATTATAAAAAGTCATTACACTTCCCCCTAACTTACCATATATAAGTTCATTAAATATAGTTTTTTCTTTATAGTTATAAACTAAATCTTTCTTATAATTTTCTATAGTAGAATCTCCCCAGTTTATTTCTAAAGATATAACATCATTTACCTCTTCATTTATCCCAGTCAGAACAAACTGTAATGTTGAATCTCCTTTAAGATACAACTCTTCGTTTTTTAGAGTAGTGTTACTATAAATTGAACTTAAATTGACGTATACAGTATTCATGCTGATAATATAAAGTTGTTTGTGTTAAAGCTTCCTGAGTTAGCGCTAATTTCTGCAAATAATGACTTATTGCCAAATGTAGATGAGCGAATAAGACTGTTCGTAGTATCATATCTAGATACATTACTAATAACCAATTTATTATTTTCTATAGTAAAGTCAATATCAAAGAAGTGCGCTAATTCATTTATATCACTAACTATATAAGTTAATTTGAATAAATTGGTTACACTGTTAAACGTTAAATATGGGGTAATAATCTCCTCTGGAGTAAAATTGTTATTATCAGCACCAGAAACACTAACTTGAAATGTAGTTATTATATCTTCAGTTATACTATCTGGAAATACCTTTTCATTAGTATTATTACTAAGATTATATTCGTAAATGCTCGGAATAACTGACCAGTAGTTCTTAGCATTATCACCTGTAACTGCTGTAAACTTAGTAAAGTACGCTTTATTTGATCTTTCGACAAATAATCTATTCGAAAATGCTTCTAACTTGTTAGCAGAGTTAATAGAAAATAGTGTGTTATTGTTATTTGAAATAATAAACTCATTACCATTATAGTTTATAACATCAATAACTAAGTTATTAGGTGTCTCTATAAATATATTATCACCAATAATATCAAAATCTATAGCATGGTTAAAAATATCATATTGTACTGAATTACTATATTTACTAAATGTTAATTCTAATGCAGACTGTAAAGGTGAAGATGTAGAGAAGCTTTGATTTTTTACATATAAAGCGCCCTCTAAACTTCTACGCTCTTCTTTAGTAAGTAGATTACCTGTAGATGATATTGCTAACGTGGTTGACGCTCGTGGATCAACACTATCTATATAACGATATTCCTTTTCATAATTAAAGTCATTATCAAGAGCTAAATTATCAGCAAAATAACCGCAATCGTAATAACGGTAAGTAAAATCAGTAGCAGATAAATAATTCTTTACGTCAGTTAGAAAGTTAAACTCTACTTCTCCTGTGATAATAGCTTGCTCTAATTCTGAAGTTATTGTACTTAAAGGAGATTGGTCAGTGGTAACTGATATATCAACAGGAAATGTAGCATCAGCATATACTGAGTAATAATAGTTACGAGGTCCTGGGAATCGAGGATCCCAACCATCAAACGGTGCAGGTAGAGGAGTACCATCTAAAAAGGTAAATGCACCCCCATCTCTATACAAAGGTAGTATATTTCTTACAGACTCTGCTAATTCTTGATAAGGGAAAAACTCTCTAAAGTATAAAGTATAAAAATTAGTTAACCCGGAATAGCCATTTGTATTAGCGGTAAGGCCAGATCTTATAGTAGTGCCATTTTTTGATGCTGTAGAATAATCGAAATTATAACCTTCGTATATATCATAAAATGTGTGACCATTAAGTAGTAAATTTAAGATATTTGTGTTTGCAGGCTCTACACGAGCTTTCGGTAGACTTGACTTAAATAACGCATATTCATTTCCATATGAATCAAACTGATACTTTGAAATAGCCCCTTCATTATATAAATCAGAGAAGTTAATCCTCTCACTAATAGTATTAAGCTTATGTAATTCTGATGTAGATCTTTCTTTAGTAGTATACGATTCAAACGTACTAGCTTTATTATCTATTAAAGGATCACCCGCTGCGAGTCCACTAGAAACGTTTCTAGAGTTTTTTCTATTATCAACTCTAAATTGTACAGGGTAGGCGCTCTGCGGGTTAGTAGATACGTTGCCATATAAGTCAGGGTCTGGAAAAACGTAAAAGAAATCACTTTCTAAGTTTTCACTATCTAATGTATAACTATAATTATCAGCGTTAAGTTTAAATAACCCTATATCATCTGGTTCGAAGAATAACCCAACATCTCGTAATAACTTTGCATCGTTACTAACTACTGTAGCAGTATCAGCCGTTTGTAAGTTAAGTAGATTGTTTGTTGGATTTTCTGATTGAATTAGTAATCCGGAAACAGCTGGTGTTACAGACGTATCTAAAAAATAGATATCTGTACCAATATACTTACCAAACAACAGACGTTTGAGTCTATAAACGTCCGCTATAGTTAAATTACCTTTAGTTTGTGTTTTAGATAACTCAGCTAGTGGGTTATCAGGATCACATATTGCAGAAAACGTGTCTATTGTTATAAGCGGGGGAGTAATTTCAAATGCTCCAATTCCATCTAAAAAGTTTTTAGTAGTAAGTGCTTCAATACCTAATGGATCTAGGTAATATTTTGCATCTATATCATTTAAGTTACTAGAATATAACTCAGTACGTGTTACATCTTCATCTGTTGGTGTTCTAGGCAGATCGAAATAACTCCCGTATACATCAATATATTCTTCTATATTAATACCAAGCTTAGCAGTGACACTATCGATATCAAAGGTTTTAGCATTTAAGGTGTCTTCAGCAGTTAATATATAGTTGTATATGTTATCAAAAATAGCTTTTTCAACGCCCGTCGTACTACCTTTAAGCTTGTTTCTTTCTATTACATACTTACCTTCATCGCGCCTCTTTTTATAGAAAAGAGCGACCTCTTTTAGTTTATTGGCGAAGAATGGAATCGCAATATCTAAATCTGCAGGATCAGTAAAATCGATTTTTTGTAAAAATCTCTTTTCATTCTCTGTAGTATAGCTAATTACTATCTCTTCTATAAACTCCCTATAATAATCTTTAAAGAGGTTGATCTGTTCTGTTTTAGATACATCTTTTAAAGAGTAATACTTTTTTAAGTATGCAGTATAAAAAGAGCTATATTCTTCTGGTGAGTAATCAACATTAGTATATTGAATAAAATCAAGAAAAGAGAAAGGTGATATAGTATCCCTCGGATCATCTACCTCTGGATTAGTTATAGAGTAATTAACTTTTACTTCTCTGTAATTTTCTTCAACCATATGTTTATAAGTTTAAAATAGATCCAATCCATCGTATAATGCATTAGCGAAGATGTTTGATACTATACCGTTGTCTTGCGTCCAGTCATTATATGATGACATGTTATGTGTTATTGTTGTGTTACCATCACTGAAGTTTATAATTGATCCAGTAATATCGCCCGTTAATTCTTTCTGATAATAAAAGTTATAAATATCAAATATACTTCTACTCCCTCCAGATAAAATAGGCCATCCCCAAGAAGCATCAAAAGCGCTTAAAATGTAATACTCATTAGCGGTGCCTGAACTTCCCAACATCGTTCCAGTTGATGAGCTATAAAATATACCAGGATCTGAAAACGTTGTAGGATTCTGTGAAGCTGATAAAGGTACGTTAGTATTAAGAGATACATATGTACCGCTATACTTTTCAAATCCAACTATTATATCACCCGGCACTATCTTACTAGTTATTGTAAGCGCATCACCTAAATTTTGACCATAAACTTCACTTTCTCTATATCCAAAAGTATTATAATCTTCATTGTTTAAATTTCTATAACCAAATAATTTACTCTTACTAATAGAGAGTAAATCAACCAATCGTTTAAGTTTAGGTGGAAAGGAATATTTAGGTATTGAAGGTAAGTCTATAGTCTCAAGTAAAGAGGCTAGCTGATTAACATTTGCTGTATCAATAACACTGTTGTTATCTAGGAAGTTTTGTATTTTTTCGTACGAACTTTTACCAATACTAGTTTGAGCGGAGCTAAGATCACCAAATATGCTACCTAAGAAATCATTCATAAGTATAGGAGCATCATTAAATAGGGGTTGCTGTACTACTTCCGCAAAAGTGTTTTTAAAGTCTATATCTTCGTTTTGTTTAGCAACGACGTAATAGCTACTAGGATGGATTGTAAATGTGTTACTAGCACCGGATAGTGTAGTTGAATTATATACTGTATAAGCAGATAAATACACATTGGTTAAATCTGCATCGTTAGTGGTAGTAAAGTACCCCTTAAAGAAGCTACCTCTATCTAATGTGGATAGCTCTTGAAAGTTGGAAGTAAATGTAGCGTTGTAATCTGTAGTACCATCAGTTAAAACAATATTAAGAGCTGGAGAAGATGGTACTGCACTAAGTAACGGTAAATTTTTAAGTGTATTAAAGTTACTGTCCTTAACTTTAACTACAAAAGCTATTTTAGTATTAGCAAATTTACTACTGTTAATATTAAAGCTCGTAATAGCCGACCCTTCGCCATCTATACCATTAGAAGTTATGGATAAAGAATTATAATCTGCATTAGCAGATAAAGATGTTGATAAAGCGTAACTAGTTGTATTAGTATTAGTAAATATATCTCCTGTTTTATAACCAAATATTAAATTATAATTTTCTAGATAATCACTTTTAAAGTAAACATTACCGGTACCAGATAATCCTGCAAATACCCCATCAGTATCGGTTGATGTAGTATTCACTATATTGTTACTACTATCTAACTTAACATAAATATTTGTATCATCTGTTGTTACTTTATTAACCTCTACAGACTCAACAACGTTATTTGTTGTTAGATATTGATAAAAAGATGTATACGGGTATAGATGACCATATGTATCGTTAATAAGATCTCTAGAAAAATAATCTCTGTCTATACCGCTACTACCGGATGCATAAGGAGTAATTGTAGGTACCCCACTTTCAACAGATCTATAAGAATTAAATCGAGTAATCTCGATAGCAGGTGCCGTTAAAGCACTCTCTTTTCCTGTTAGAGAGTTATTAACAGTAGATATTAAAAGTTTATCTTCAATGTAATCTGATATATTTACTTTAACACTAAAAGTATCATAATACCCTGTACCGTCACCATCATATAAATAGCATGTAACTTTATATCTACCAGGGGTAGTATATGCATGCCTAGCAGTAATGGTCTCAGTTGTAGTACCATCACCAAAATCCCAAACAATACGCTTATTGCTTATAAAGTCTTCAATACCATCCGTTAGATTGGGTATAAAGGTAAGCGGTGTAATAGGAAGCGCATAACTAGAGTAAGATTCTTGACCAGTATAATCCTTTACGTAAAAGAAATTATATAAAAGATTAAACTCACCAGAGCTGTCTAGCTGTAATGCACTTAGAGACATATACCTTTATTTAATATCAAAGCCTCTGTATTGCAATTTTACTTGGGATATTTGATATTTCGTAAAAGTAAGCAAATTCGAAATCTTGGAGATTATAGTCTTGTGTTTGTATTAGGTTATCTTCTAATCTATAATCCGGATTCCAAACTATAAAGCTTAAGTTTGGTGTAACGTTATCCCCATTTACAGTATCTATACTAATAACACCATCAATATTAAGTATATCTCTTGATATATTGCCTGTTTCAACATTACCTCCTAGCTGTATAAGATCGAAATATTTTTTAAATATATTAAGAACTTTCGTTCTTATAGAGCTACTACTCGCTGCAGTATTCTGATCAACACTTAAACGTATAAACGAGTCATTAATTATATCATCTAATGTATCAGGATCGTCTTGTATTGCTGAGCTACCTACCCCAAAGCTAATAGCTTTAAATATTGGATCTGCAACTACAACATTATGCGTCACGTCCTTTTTATCTATACAGAAATTACTTATTATTTGCTTCTGTGAAGGATTTAAGAAATTAGGTAACTGTTCGTTTATTACTGGTTGGTTAGAAGGTACAGTATAAACATAGACATTATTAAAGTTAGTTGATGTTGAAAATCCAACTTGACTTAACAACACCCGACCATTATCGTTAGGTCGATCTAATCCGATTCTATTAAAATATCGTAGATATTGGCCAGTGTAATCGTTGTTATCAAGTACCTTTACATCTTTAGTTATATTGTTAAAGTTACGGTTGATTTGGGTCTCGTAATCTGTCTTTGAAACTAACCTGTTTTGAGTTGAAAAGATTTTAGGTGCATTATCACGTATTTGATCAACAGTTTCAGCTAGTTTAATAGGAGTTGATTGAAATTGGTTAGATATAAGTACAGTATCTTGTATAGAAGTATTTATTAAATTTAAATCATCGTTATAAATGTAATTAGATATTTCATTAAAAGCGGGTGATGAATAAAAATTAAAAGTACTGCTAGTTATAGCATCTGGACTAGCTATAGCTATTTCATTGTTAGATGTAATATAAAAAATTAAAACAGTATCATTAGCGTTCAGCTGTCTACCATTACTATTGTTACCGAACCGGAAATCATAGTTTCCATTTTCGTTAAACTTCTTTTCATATGCTGTAGCAGTTGGAGACTCTAAGAATAGCGAAACTGTCTCAGACCATTCAGTCCAGACACTAGTATCAACATCTTTAACAAAAACTTTAAATGAATTATCTGATATAAACTGCTGATTATTAACTGTTCTCGTAACTTCAACTACTTGCTGTGTAGTAAATGTATCAACTAAAGTAATAGTTTCATATGGCTCTCCAATAGAAGTAAAATTAGCTTCAGTTATTGCTCCCTGATATAATGTATTGTTGCTTACAGCTTCCGGCTCTAATACAGTATCTACTATCTTCTGAAATGTTATATCATCAAGAGTTGAGTATGTAAATCCATTCACATCTACAGAAGAGAAGCGAGGTACAGTATATACATTAGCATTTAAATTGCGAGCTGATAAATTAAAATTAAGAAGAGAAGTTTGATCACCTTGAGGCTTATAACCAATGTTAGAAACAAGCTTACTCATATTATCATATATAGTAGCAGTGTTAAATGTCGACTCGTTCGATGTAGTGTTAAGCTGAAACAATAACACGTGATACATATAAGAAACAACATCAATAAAAGCACTAAAGTTAGAACCTTCAAAATTTTGATCTGTGAATGTTTCGTTTTCGTTTAATCTATCTATTATCAACGACTTAAGACTAGTCGCGTCAAAGCTAAGATAAGCATTTTTTGGTAATTTATAATCTGTGAAATTTTCTAAGCTCATACTACTACGTACCCTTCTTTATTTAATGTTGCGTTTAATGATAAATTGTAAATATCTAAACCTGGTATTGAATAGCCAATAGTGATCCGGTATTCGTTTTCATCTGGTATACCCTCAATTTCTATATCGTTAAGATCAACTCTCGGCTCTTGAATTCCTAGGCTATTATATATATCTAAACCTATAAAGTAAGAAATTGTATTACTAACACTTTCAAACAAATAACTTCTAAGATCTAGACCGATAGTTGGGTTAAGTAATTTTTGGCCAGGAGTTGTTGTCAGTATATTTTTAACCGAATTAATAATAGCGGAGCCATCCTGTAATTCAGATAAATCGTTAGGTTCAGTTTTTGAATATAACTCTTTCTTAGTATATCGACCAAAAGAAAGATCTAGATCTATATCTTTATACAGATAACCATTCTCTAAAGAGTTTACCTCAGTAGTAGATTGTTTTAAGTTATCTAAGCGTATAGCCATTTATATTATTTAATCGTGTATGCTGTTACGCATAATTAATCTTTAAATGTTTTAGTTAAGCGTTATCTACTAATATAAGTTCAAATGTAGCTGTGCATGTAGTTGCTTGTGCAGCAATTAAATCTATTTTAATATCCGTCTTTTCAGTAAATTTAAGAGGTACATCGTAGTTATAGTCGATAACAGCACCTCCTGCTGAACCTAAAACTCCTTTAATATTAAATGTACCATTTTCCGGTCTTGCGAATAATCTAAACTGCATAGCTGAATTTGTAGCAGCTTTATCAGAGCTGTAATTAACATGAGTGAGGTAAGCAGTCTTTCCAGCTGGAACTGTATAAACAGCCATTAACGTTTGACCCTGATCTTCAATAATTTTTGCTGCTATACTACCACCCTGGTTAATAGTTACATCATCATCATTGTTAGTATCAACCATAACAGCTCTAAATACACGAGAGAATGTAGTTGAACCTGTGGCTCCTATCGCTACAACTTCTGTAGCTAATTCGAAATTATTATCTAAACCTTGTATCTCAACATTAGCTCCAGAATTTTGGGTTGAAACGACGGAAATAACACCAGCAGCTGGGTACGGATAAGCTGTTGATCCAGAGTTACCATCCCAAACAGTTCCAGCTGTTACATCACCGTCAGTAGCACCGAACTTATTAATAGAACTATAACCGGTTACTTCTCCTGCAGCAATAGGTAAATTACCATTACCTACACCAGCATCAATATCTTTAGTTAGTAAAGCATAATGAGGGTATGTAGCTGCCCTCGTTTCATTAAAGCCAGTATGTGTTGCTGTAACTACAGGGAAACGAGTATCACCAGTAATTTCAACATACGCACCGTACGCTAAAGATTGGTATGATTCTTTAACATTTGGATTAATAGCCATAACTTACCATTATTTAATCCGACTAGGCTTGATTCGCTCACATTTCTTACAACTTTTACCACTTCCTACCAAGCTTTGCAAGCCCAGTAACCTGCGCTAAACTTGTCTTTCTTTTGATCACATTTATGACGAGCTCTAAATGACTTACGGCGCTTTGGATTACTCTTTTTGATCTTCATGTTAGGGTCACCATAACGAACAATCTTCTCTTTACCATTCTTACACGCTTTAACAACAAACTTCTTAGAGCCACCTGAAGTACGTCGTGGTGAATTACACTTCATACGGTCCTTATCAACCCTTTCAGCATCTTCTTCTGCAGCTTCTATCTCTTCACCATTAACTAGAATTCGTTGGTATATCATCTTCAAACGAGGTAAAACCTTCTCAAATTCTTCTAGTGAATCAAACTGTGAATAGCTTCTAGCTGTAACTCCACCGCGATGATTAAGCATTTGCGTCTCTACTTTAATAGGCCCCCCTTCTTCTGACTCGTTAGGATTCTTGTAAGTAGGATCTGAACGATACTTTGGACCTCCATCACCATCAGCATCCGCATCTCCTGTTTTTAAACTACCTCTACTAGTGTAGTGCTTACCTTCAGGAGCTTCTTTTGCTTCTCTAAGTAAACTTTGAACTAATTTGTCAAATTGCATATTAATATTTATAGGGCACCATAAATATTAATATGCCAAAACAACATAATAATTTTAAAAATGATATGGAAAAGCTAAATGAAGCTTATTTTAATATCAATAAAGATAGCCAAGGGGAGATTCTTGTAGAATCCGCGGATGCTTCTAACCCAGTCGAAGACGGTACCCCTGCTTATAAAGGTGGTAACGTTGAACATGATTGAGCATCTCACATTAAAGCTCCTCCGTTTGGGGAGTCAATTAAGAAGATCCTTCACCACAATCTCACTGAAGATGGTATAGTAGAAGAGTACTATGTAGAGCACAATGGCAAACTTGTCGGTGTTGTTGCGGAAAGTGCAGAGGTTGTAATGCTGATGGAACACCCTACATCCAATGAAGAGGAGCCTGAAAAGGAAGATGAAGAAAAAGAAGAAGATGAAGAGACATTTACTGAAGGTAGAAGCTCCGCTCACGGAGCACGTCCAAAGCTTCAAGGCGTAAAGGTTTACAGATAATTAAGGATAAAGCTCATTTGTAGCATAAATATAAGTATGGCTAGAGAAAAGAAATTTGTACCTCTGTTTGAGGAGTACATGAGTCGCTACGAACGTGGTGGATTCTTAGTTGGTGATGTCTTTAAGTTTAATGATAACTTTAAAAGCGAAGAAGCTTATAAAAAGTTAGGTGATAATGTTAAAGATGTTATCGATCAGATGATAGATTCTGGTTTACATATTAGAGTTACCAACATTAAGAACGAAGATCCTACTAGATTCCCTGGCAGTAATCAAAACTCTCAACTCGAGCCATTCTTAGAGATAAGCTTAGATACAGGTGGAGGTAGATATACACATAAAGTATCTATTCCATGTTGTTGCGGTGAGCCTGTCAAATACGCTCCAAACTTACTTCCAATACCTGACGCTATGCGTCGTAAGGATAATGTAAACATTAAGCCTAAAGAGGTTGAAGAAGATGAAGAGAATCTATCTAATAAGACAGATAAAGGTAATGGTGAATTAACTCAGACAGCATTAAAACTGCCTACAGATAATACAACACTACCTAACGCTACTCAATCACACACTGTAAACTACTTACAAGGATTAAAGTAAGGTCGATAACCTTTTATAAAGAAAGAGGAGCTTAAGCTCCTCTTTTTTATTGCGCTCGTTCAAGATTAACTAAGCACGCAAATGCATTAATTTCTTTATCAACTACGAATGCGCTTTTATAGAGATGATCAGCTATAATGGCTATCATCTCTTTCTTTTTCATATCTGCTATATTCTGATTGTAAAGGTAGTCAAGAAAGTTAGCTAGTAACGTATCATAATCACCTTGGAATCTATCCTCATTCTCAATAAGATACTTACGTAAACCTAGCGAGTCTTTTTGTACCCCTTCGAAGATTTTTTGAAGTAACTCGCTGTCACTCCCGTTACTATCAATGCAAAGCTCACCATCAATAACCGACTTTTGCAGCTCATTGATAGTTTTTCTGAGGTCAGGGAAGTACCTTTTAACCAGCATGACAAATTTTTTCTTTTGCTCATCACTTATATTTATGTTTTCTTGTTGTAGTATATTGTAACATCTTTTAACAGCTTGATCGATTACAGGTTTAAGATCTAATGATTGACATCTAGACTGTAACGCGGGTATAATCTTATGCTTGTAGTTAGCGGTAAGAATAAACCGACAGTACTTAGCGTACGTCTCCATAGTATTGCGAAGCGCAGCCTGTGCCTGAGAGGTTAGCCCGTCAGCCTCATCTAGAATTACTACTTTTATACCCCCATCGAAGGACTTAGTCTGAGCGAAGTTAGTAATGTTATGACGTATAACATCGATACCAGATTCATCAGAAGCGTTAATATAAAGATAATTACAACCTAATACATCATTAACTAGAATACGGGCTAGCGTTGTCTTTCCAGTACCTGGACTACCAACAAACAGCAAGTTAGGTATCTCACCTTTAAACTGCTTGACTACTCTTAATGACTTATCATCAAGAATAAGATCTTCCAGCTTATGTGGCCTATACTTCTCAACCCAAATCTTATCAAACTCAACCATAATCTACTTACCTGAACTACCGAAACCTTTTTCGCCTCGCTCTGACTCTACAACATCACCTTCAGTCACTATTACATTATGATTAGCATAAATAACTAACTGAGCGATCCGATCACCAGCTTTACCTTCGTAATCTGTACTAGTAAGGTTATAAAGTTTAATACCAGCATCACCCCGATAACCACTATCAATGATACCTGGATGAGGCATAATACCATGCTTAAAGCCTAGACCAGAACGACCTTCAATCTTTACCCAATAGCCTGGCTGGATAAAGGCAAACTTAAGACCAACCCCGACTACTGCTGATCCGCCGGCTGGTACTGTAAAGTCCTCAATACAAGTAACATCCATACCTGTATCACTATCATGATTCTTGCCAGGTAGTACAGCATCTACATGGGTCTTTTCAAATTGTAGTAACATATATAAATATTATAGCTAAAATGCTATCGAAATCAATAGTTAAGATTAAATAAGTGTGTGAGTAACGAAATCGATACTGCAGTTAATGACATCTTATCTCAAATTAAGAGTCATAATAAAGATACAACTGAAATCAAAAAGGTTGCTGAAGAGATTGACCTTGATAATCTAGAGGAATTTCTTGTTAAGAAAACCAGTTCTCTTATCAACAGTTCAGTTGATATGGTTGATGACGTAAAAGAATACATAGCCTCAGCTCCTGAGAATAGGGATGTTGCTTCTTTAGCTGAACTTATTAAAGCTTCATCATCTGCTATTGACACTCTTAGTAAGCTTCATACTGCTAAAGAGCAGAATAAGAATAGAGTTGAGATAAAGCAAATGGATATTGAATCTAAAGAGAAGCTTAACATTATGGATAATCAAACCAAAGTCCTTATGACCAGAGATGATGTCATGAAAGCTTTAACAGGTGATGATGATACTATAATTGATATTGATTAATATCTTCCTATCTTCTATTTATAACTATTAAATCGTCTGGATCTTTTACTCCAAAATCTCTGTTCATTATATTACTTACATTACTCCCCCACTCACTATTAGTCCCACCTAAGTCGTTCTTTGCACCTGCAGGTGCATATATAGGACCTACTTGAGTTATAGTGATAGCGTTTCCATAATTCCTCGCGGTACCGGGAGCGCCAGCTAGAGATCTAGCCATCGATCTTATCGATCTACCTCTAGCTGCTGGATCATTTCTGTAATAATTTACTCCATTTGTATTTGAGATTCCCATAGCATTATTACCTTCTTTAAATGCTTGCGATGTACCTCCTGCAGTTTC
>Ga0222716_10000905_pt1 | contig 25152 bp, 28 predicted proteins | sample C33_13DmetaG_FD_165044 | JGI IMG/M metagenome (GOLD analysis project Ga0222716, IMG submission 165044) | Estuarine water microbial communities from San Francisco Bay, California, United States - C33_13D | ecosystem: Environmental > Aquatic > Marine > Unclassified | place: USA: California... | reverse complement strand
TTACAAACTTATGAAAGAGTTCCAGACTATAATATAAAACATCGCCCAGATTTTTTACCTCGAAGATATTTATCAATTCAAGAAAAAGTAAATTCTTCTAAAGAATATGAAATCTATTATATAAATAAATTGATAAAAGAAGGGTGGTATAAATTAGAAAGTAATGAATTAATTCTTGATGAAAAGTTAAAAGGTAGACATTTTAAATATAGACTAAACGGAAACGGTCTTTCAAATGCAAAAGAAGGAACTTTCAGAAGCGGAGGAATGATAATTGGAAAAAATAAAGATCAAAGTAATGAATATATTCTTTACAAAGCTTATAATGGTTGTATTTTTCCTCTTCAAATTTCAGATATTCAAGAAATATACATTAAAGATCCAAATGTTAAAATTGAAGGTAATAAAAAAGAAAAGGTTATCAAAAATACCGTTTATTTTAAAGAACCGACATCAGAAACTAAATTTCCGGTTTATCTAGTGTCACCCGCTACTGGGAATAACATAGTTGTTTATTACGCAAAAGATAATTACCACAAAGATAGATTTATGATGACTAAAAAATATGAATATGCATTTAGAACACGCGATTGGGGGTTCGAGTAAATGACATTGGATTTTGAAAATTAAAGTTTATCTAAAAGTTTGTAAATTACATGCTCTTAGAAAAACTCCGACGATATAACATGTGAAAAATTATGATATTTTGTTGGCGCAAAAAATGATTTATGTAAATTACATGTTTTACATCAAAAAAAATTCCCAGATATTTCCCAAAAATTTTTAACACTCCAAAAAGTTTAAAAGTTAAGATTTGAATATAAAGACTTGCCTAATTAGGAAATTTGCTCAAAAGTATAACATATGTAATTACGTATTTCAAAATTAAAAGTTCCATAGATATGACATGGTGCCGAAAAAAAAAATTAAGGTATATTTTCTTAAAAACTCTGAAATATTGACATATGCAATTACGTATTTCAAAATTACATCCCTATTTTCAAAATTACATCAAAATTACATGCAATTTTTTTCTACCCGTACTACGAGTATAAAATTTTTAATTTTTAAAATTCTGTGAGTATAAATCTCTCATAATGTAAATTACATATCAAAAAGTTTAAGTAGCTGAATTTGATTTTCGGATTTCCGATATTTTATCCCCCCAAATAACATTTGTCTTCTGAAGTAAAAATCTCTGAGAGGTTTTGAAAAAAAAGTATGTAATTACATCATGTTTAAAATCCCGCCCGTAAATTTTTTTGGGGGGATAATTTTATACTCGTGCTACGGGTGAAATGTAATTTTTATGTAATTTATGTAATTACATATTTTTACAATAGCGAGGTTTTAAAATTTCCGAAGAAATTTTCTTGTTGTTTTGTGGGCACATTTGTGCTTAGTTTTCTCCAGTTTCGGAGTCTTCTGTAATACCGGTTGCTTCTTCAAAAGTGTGTACTAAAATTGATTCTTCTACTACACGCTTCCAGTAAGCCTCTAATGCAAATTCGGTCCAAATGTCAAGAGTTTCCATAGCGGTACGTTTAACGGGCATACTGAATTAATTCAGTGTCACGCACCGAAGTGCGCCCCAAGGGGACTATTACAATTAGAGAAGATCATACATCCTTTTGACTCTTTGAATCTCGTATTTTAATTTATCAATTTTTTCAATAGCGTCTTTCGAACCGTAAAGATGTTCCTTAAGGGCCTCAAACATTTGTTCCTTTAGGTCTTTAATTGTTGCAGAGGCTTGATCTTTTGAAATGTGAATATCAAGATTCTTGATTTCCTTGTGAAATTTGTTAACTGCTATGTAAGCCATTAAATCTTTACTGGGCTTATATGTCCCCTAAGGGACACTGCCAGATCTTCATTACATTACATCTTGTCTTCTACTTGAGGTAGCCTAGGAGCTTGGCGGCAAAGCCACCTCGCGTTGTGGCGGCACTCGCATAGACACGTGTTTTCGTTGCGGAAAGGCCCATTAAACCGCGTCTCGACCCAAGGTACAAAAACCCGAGGCTTGTCCTTTTGATGGCGAGGACAACATTTGCATGCCGAACAATAGTCGAGTTTTTCTTGCCATGTGCGCCCGGGAATCTTGTCAAATTCTTCGAAGAGGCGCTGTTCGATTGGAAGACACCGGCCTTCTTCCATTTTACAGAAAAGATCCTCGGTGATTGGTTCATCGTAAGCAGGAAGCGACCACTCAGAGTTGCGCATGTTTGGCACGTAGCCCTTAGTACCCCGAAGGGTACAGCTACTTTGTCGGTCTAGTTAGTCTTGTTTAGTGTTTACTCCTCATCACCGAAGAGCTCCTTGTCATCCGATTCAGCCTTGTAAAGCTCAATGAGCTCCTTGATGTCCTTCAGAAGAATCTGCCCGTCCGCGCCAGTTCCCTCGACTCCGTCCAAGTCACCCTCGTCGATGCCGTAAGTCTTGAGTGCCTTCGCGACTGCGGGGCTGAGCTTGCTGACACCGCTCGGCCCAGCCTCTTCAGTCTTCGCAGGTGGCTCAGATTCCTCGGGCTTGAGGGACCTGACATCCTTGAGCATGATCTTGCCATCCGTTCCAGATCCAACCAATCCCTCAATGTTGATCCCGTTGTCCCGAGCGAACTTCTCAGCACTTGGCGAGATGTTCTTCTTCTCCTTGGGAGGGTCCTTGAGCTTCTTGAGGTCACTCACAGAGATCTTGTCCTTGGCTGCTGTGCCCTTGAACCCCTCCGGAATCTGGACATCATTGGCCTCAGCGAAGTCCTCGGCAGCCTTGCTCGCGAAAATGCTAATAGGCTTGGCTTGCTTGACTTCGGTGAGGGCCTTGGGCAGCTTGATCCCCTTGGCCATGAGAAGCTCGATCGCCTGTGCCTCGCTTGCTGGCTTGGCATCGATGAGCTCCTTGATGATCAGAGAGAGGGTCTGCGCAGAGGTCGCCATTGGTCTCGTTGTCTGTGTGTCTGTGATGGTTGGTACACCCTCGTATGACACGGGGCTTTAACATTTATTTTTTTTCGCAATTTCTAAAAAATCGAACCCTAGGGACCCCTAATCGAGGCTAATCGAGCTAATAATCGAAAAAAACGCAATTGCAAATTCTTTGTAATGTAGGCCTCTAAGGGCCTCAGAGCCCCTTAATATTCAATAAAATCGAAATTACGAAAAAAAACTCATGTTAAAGGCCCTTGACAGTAATGGGTGTACTACTGAGTAAACAAGCAAACAAAGAACAATGGTCTGCAGCGTCTGCAAGTGTGTGGGTCACAACAAGCGCACGTGCCCTACGACGGGTGCTGCACCCTCAGCAAGGGTCTCATTCTCAAGCCTACATGCAGCTCAGCGCTCAACACTGACTACCATGCCTTCCGAAGACTTCGCTAGGCATGTTGGTGTCGCGCCTCCAACCAACCAGCGACGCAAGAAGCCTACCTCCAGCGAGGTCAAGATTCAGGAGATTCTCTTTGACAACTGCACAGAGATCCCCGATGGCATCTACAAGCAGCTCATGGATGCACTGGTGATTGCATGAACAACGCTGACACTAAGACGTCGGTGACTCCTTAGGGAGTCTAAGGCCGATGTGTGCGAGAGACTACAATTAGATCGAAATTGCGATAAAAAACTCACTCTAGGGGTCGCGGCACTAGTCTGGTGTAAGAGAAGAGCTAAGCGATGCCGACTCGTTGTGGATTGTGCCGTCAGGAGGGTCACAACCGCACGAGGTGTCCTCACGACGCAGCAACGGCAACAAGTCTTCGCGAAGAGTTCAACAGTGCTCGGAGGGAGGATACACAGCGACGTTACAATGCGCTCCAGGAGCGGCAGGCGGTACTCAACGAGCGGACGCGCGCGATCCAGTCGAGCAACGCAGAGTTCCGCATGTCGATGTACTCGCAAGTAATTGATATGCAGCGCCGTCTCGAGGCATTGACTGCGAACGGGCCATCGGCTCCGGTGTCAAGAACGGGCCCGACTGTGCGTGAGGTCAAGATTCAGGAGATCCTCTTCGACCGCTGCCAGGAGATCCCGGAAGGACTGTACAAGGAACTGATGGACGCACTGGTGATCCGCGGCTGAACATAAGTGTCGGTGACTCCTTAGGGAGTCTAAGGCCGACGTGTGAAAGAGCTTAAGGTAAACGTGACACACATGTCGAATGTTCACGAGCTGCGCGCCCTAATCGAGATCCTTGACGTGTGCTACACCGACCTTCACGATCTTCTCATGACTGATCACCCACCGCCCGACCACCTCGAGAGGATTGCCAAGGAGCGTCATACCATCGAAGAAATCGAGCACCTCATCGCGGAGGTCAAGGCCGAGATCGCATGCAAGGAACTTCACAAGTATATGATGAACGAGTACACGATGACACATCAGATGAAGCGGTTATCTATCTAAAAAAAAAGTAGGTCCTTCGGGACCCCCTACGGGGGGTGACAACGACGATAGAAATTAATTTTAAAAATGGACTACACCCAGAATGAACTAAAGGTATATTCAAATAAGTGCATAGAGATTGAACAAGAGACTTATTTGAATTCGCTTTTAGAACAAAGGGATGAGCTTGTAGGTCTTCTTGATCTTTTTCTAGAGGGAGGCAATCACAGAGAAAAAACACTACATTTTAGAAAGAATGGCATCGAAGAAATATTTCACCCTAAAATTAAAGAGGCAAAGAGAGTTCTTTGTAATACAAGAAAGAGACTAAGTTATAACTTTGAAAGAATAATGTAAAAATCTTAAGTCTCAGGACTTTAAAAAACTGCGTCAAAGGACTAATGTTGTATACACTTCCAGATGAAATACTTGAAAAGATTTTCTTAGATGTTCATAAAAGCTTTCTAAAAGATGTACATATGGAAATTAAATATGGGTGGCCAATAGGTAGACGAATTATTTATAATAACAAATTTTATGCTTATTTTTTACATTCTGAAATGTCAAATAAATCTGTTAGAAATTTTAACGACTATCTTGATTTTAAAAAGGGGAAGATTATTAACATTTTAGATAATGTATATTACAAGATTGAATGTTATGCCCTTTAGTTTTTTTTATTATTGCAAAAAAATATTAATGTTAGTATATAGACTAATACGAGGTTGTCAAATATGCCTTTTTTCCATATCACACATACTAATAAAGAGCGAAAAAATATTATTCTATTTTGGGAAGAAATGAGAAAAGAAGCAGAACGTATTAGGGATGAATACGACAGGGTGAATGAAGAAAGATACCATAAAAATTTTTACAAAAAACTAAAAGAAAAAAGACCAGAATTTCTTGAACCTTTTCCATAGATTATTCTCTTAGGAGAATAAAACACAACGTTAAAAATCATGATTGCAATTATCATTCCTTTTATTGCTGCACAGCGCGCTGGAGACATCAGAGAAAACAAAATTAAAGATAATTGTGTTTTTGAAAAAATACGTATTTCTATATCAGATGTAACATGTGACGATCTAGGATTTCATAAAAAATATTGTAATCATGTTTCTCTTCCAAAAGAATTTGTTATATCAAAAGAATTATCGTATGATGGTAACCACTATGACATAGTTCCAAAGGCTATGTACGATTCTTCAGATGATAAAAAAGTCGCAAACTTTTATTATTATTTTAGTTGTGACAAAGACAATGGCCCAGAATTAGAACTTAATATAATTCCTCGTCCTGAATATGATAAAGAACCAATACAAGAAATTTTTGAATTTTTTATAGTTCTTTTTTTTCTTTTGTTTATAGTTGCTGTTTGCCCATGTCTCTGTAAAGATGGTTTTCTTTTGGGTTTTATACTTGGATCCTCTTTTGATAAAAAACGTGGTTATTATTGTGAATAAAAATATTAATAAATTAGTAAATGATATCCTATTATGTTAGAAAAAATGCTATAAAAATTCAAAAAATATTTAGGGGTTATCGTTTAAGAAAAAAATTGAAAGTATTTAAAGAGCTCCCTCGGGAGCTATGGGAGCGCGTTTTGTATTATTTTCGTTATCAACATCATATTCAACACGAATTTAAAAAATCTATATCTAGAATTTATAATAATAAAATATTAGATTGTGATGAAAACGTTGTAGAACTTCATTTAAATGATCCAGAAGAAGAGTATGATATAATCTTTTCATTGAGAACTTATGCTGTAAGAGGATATTATCTTCTTGCAAAAAATAATGTAATGGATATGTTTAGAAAATATTCTTTGATATTACACTAAAATAATATAAGGGAAACCAGGACGCGTGGGGCTCGAACCCACGGCCACCGGATTAAAAGTCCGGCGCTCTGCCTACTGAGCTAGCGTCCCTTATATTATTTGTACATTACAAAAACTTCAACATTGACGGATGTCTAAAACAAGACTCTATAAAGTCTATTTCTTTGAAACGTGTATACATAAAATAATCTCTGATGTATTTACAAGACGGAGTTATTTCTTGAATAGTGTGATAATATTTAGCTTTTTTAACATAAATAATAAATTCTTTATTTATTACTTTAATTTTATTATTATGAACTATCTTGAATATAATACTTAAGATATCTTCTGGTAGGCTATAGAGCCTATTCATAGTTACACATTATTCTTTTCTTTATATTGTTTTAAAACACCTTTTCTCCAACACCAAGTTCTTGAGCCATTTCAATGGCTACTCCAACCATGGCCAAACGCCCAATAAACATTTCATTAGATGAAAGATCCTTACCCTTAGAAATCCCCAAAGGATCAAAAGAATAATTTCCGGGTTCATGAGATTCCTTCATTGTAAACCAATCAGATACTTCATTTGGAAAGTTATAAGCCTTAAAGATCTGTGCAGCTTCAGATGCTCCTACCACTCCTAGTAGAGCTAGTTGAACTGGAGAATCTAGACTATTTACAAAGTTGACGCCTAGGATATCTGGATTAACATGATCTAGAACGGGAATTGCAACAGAACTTAGCATAGCTACTCGCCCATGCTTAATTTCAGCCTCTTGAACAAACTTAGGTGGCACAGTGTAACCGATCGAAGAAGTAACAATTCCTAGCATCCTAATATAATCTATTATTAATCTTTAAATTGGTTAAAAAAAAAATATTTTTTAAATGTAAATGAATAAATTATTTATAACACTAATTACTTTTTCTGTAATTCTCGTATTTTTTTATTTTAGCGGAATTGTAAGTTTTTATAAAGCGGCAAATACAGATGTAAACTTTAATGGTGCAGATGCTTTGATTGCATTTGATTCAAAAGGTAATCTTAAAACTGTCCCAGTGTCGAATGTTAATACTGGTGTAGATGCGGCTATTAGCCGTACAGCGGATTTACTAAATACTGATATAACTAAAAACACAAATAATTACAATAATTTTAGCACAAATCTTCTTCCGAAATTAGCCGATAAACAATACGTAGCAACATCTGTTCAGCAAGGTACGCAATCTTTACCAACATTTGATAGTTTAAGAAGTTATGTTAAGAAGGGACAAAAATATAAGATTTATAATAATGATGGTCGCAAGATTCTATTTAAATGGGGAGACTATATAAAAACAGACGGTTATACCGATTCAACTGAAAATTATAGATATTTTAACATAAATGACTAAATTTATCTTCTTAGACTTTTCTTTCCTCGAAACATATCCAAAGCCTTGTCTAGCTTCTTTCTTTCCTTTTTAGTAAATCCAGAATCTTCAACTATAAATTCTTCAAGAGAACCAAATGAACCGTCAGATTCTTCTGAGTCTTCTTCGGCGGTTGATAGATTCTCTACTTCATTAATACGATCCCATTCTCTACAAATTTTACGAGCGATGTGTCTACAAGGACACGAACAAGGTTTTTCAATGACGAATCTTTTACATTCATTAAACTTGGGTAATTCCGACCCTAGGGTCGGAAAGTCTTTACGGTGGATTTCACAACACTTACAATTCCGTAGATCTTCTGGAATACAATCCATATTCTGAATGTTTTCAAAATAATTTTTATTCGGATCTACTGTAGACATAATTACATTACATAATGTATAAATTATATCTTTAAATTAATCTTCGTCTGGGCCCACATTAGTAGATTCATCACAAGAAGTACATGGGTTCTTAAAGACTTCTGGTTCTTCTTCTAGATCGGAGTCTGACGAAATTTCATAACTTTTCCAATCTACTGCATGCCTAAAACAGAAGAAGTTCTTAGAACCTTCTGGTTGTGTAGTACCGGGTTTTCCACACGGATCTCCAGATTTAGTAAGTCCTTGGCATTTTTTACCCGTTGGTACTTCATTTGTTTTCTTCGGACTCTGTTTTGGACTGTCCTTTGGAGTAGTATCAAGCTTCGGAATTTTCTTAACTCTACTTTTTACAAGTTCGTCAATGTCCTTTTTAGTAATTTTTTCTTTATTAAAGTCGTCAAGTGTAAGATCATGTTCAGCTGCGTACTCTGCGGCAATTTTAGTAGCAAACTTCTTAGGACCATTAAAAACCGTAGTATCTTTTTGCACATGCTTTGGTGTATCAGTAGTTGCCAAAAGCTTATGTGCAAGTTCGATAAATGAGTCATTAAAGATTTTAAGAAGCTCAGCAATAGCATCTTCATCAAGATCGTGCTTGGTCTTAAAATCATTAAACTTAATCTCAAGGCTCATTTTACTTTATTTACACTTTAGTATAATTCTTGACTCTAAGTAAATTATTTTTTTGTAAATTTTAAAAGGGTATAAATATATATTATATTATATAATAATATAATGAATTATACAGTTGGAGAAACGTTCGTTGGCTGCGGAGGAAGTCACGAAGGATTTAAAAGAGCTGGTTTTGAATCAATATTTGCTAATGATATATGGGAAGATGCTCTGAAAACTCTCAAACAGAATAACGCGGATTGTGATTTAAATATTGTACACGACGACATTAACAACGTTACTGTATCTTCTCTAAACCTTAAAAAGAATTTGGACGTTTTAATAGGAGGAGTAGTTTGTAAAGGATTTTCATTAGCGGGGGTTAGAAATCCTTGTGATCCAAGAAATTATTTATATTTGCAACAGCTTAGACTTGTTAATGAATTGAAACCTAAGATTAGTATTATAGAAAATGTTCCGGGTATGATATCTATGAATATACTTAATAAGTCTCAAGAAGATGAAATTATTTGTCTAACTAAAAAAATGGATATTGTTTGCGAGGAGCATAAAAAGGTTAGAGCTAATATTATTAATCTAAATAAAAAAGAACAAGACGCCGAAAAAGAAAAAGAAAAACTTAAAAAATTAACAGAAGAAAGAAAAATTATAGATAAACAACTTGATAAATATAAATATAATGTAGTAGATCATATATTTCAACTGTACGAACAAATGGACTATACAGTTTACAAAAAAGTTCTAATGTGTAGTGAATACGAATGTTACACTAATAGAAAGCGCCTATTTATAGTAGCTATTAGAAACGATATTCATAAGAAAGAATGGAAATATCCAGAACCATTAACAAAAGATGACTTACCAACTGTTAAGGACGCCCTTAGTCTATTAGACCCAGTTATAAACGATCCGAAGAATGATCCAGATAATGTACCGATGAAACACACAGAAAAGACTGTTGAAAAATTTAAAAAGGTATCTATTGATAAAAAAAATAACGACGAAAAATTCTTTTCAAGAGGTACTTCTAATCGTCTTGATTATTCAAAACCAGCTCCTACTTTAGTTCCTGGACATTCCTCGTTTCAGATTCATCCAGTTGAACATCGCTCTATAACTGTAAGAGAGGGAGCATTAATAACTGGATTCCCTAAGGAATATAAATTTTTTGGTTCACATACTTCTAGATGTATGCAAATTGGAAATGCTATTCCAGTTAATATGGCTAAGCACATTGCTCTAAAGTGCAAAGAGTATTTAGACGATGTTCTAGTTTAGAATCTTTTCCAAAATTTTCAATAATATATCTGGTTACTTCACTTATGTTTTTAACTTGACTTGACAGATCGTCTGTATTAGGATAAAAACCAGATTCTCTTATTCTAGTTTCTATACTTATCCAATTGTTTATTATTGAGATATCTTCTTTTTTCTTTATTAAAATCTTTGACGCATCTACATTGTGATGTATGTTATTACATGTTTCACAAAGTAGAACTGCTATTTTTTCATCGTCTATATTATAAACTGAATGTGCTCTCCAGTGATCTATAGCCATCCTATTATCTTCTGAAGAACACAATTCACATTTATTGTTCTTTGAATTTACAAATGTATCTCTTTCTTCTTGTGTCTTGAACAAATTTCTTTGACATGTAATTTTTTTTTCTTCGTCATTTAATTCGTAAAAAATTTCTTGTTCATTGGGAACTCTTTTAATTGACTGTCCATTACGCACTGCCGTTCTTATCTGTCTTTGTACATCACCTGGTATACTTCCAGCTTCTAATAGATCTTCTACTGTTACTATACCTAAATCCTTTAATTGTGTATTTAAAATTTTATCAATATTAACTTCATCTTGTTTGTCATAACCTAATGAAGTTAATATAGCAAAATAAGTTTCTAGACGTTTTTTCGATATTTTAGAAAAATAAGAAACGATTGATACAATCAAATAAGATTGGGTCATGTTTTAAAGTAATTTAACTTTCTTGTTTAAGCTGTATATTTTTTTGTAAAATTCTTACTTAGAAAAATATTACATCTAAACAGTTTTCTTTTTACGAATCTTTTTTACTTTTTCTGGAATAAGATCTTTCCAAAGTTCTGATACATTTTCCATCATAGGTTCAAAGATAGTTTCGATAGCAGACTTAAACTGATGTTCGAAGTAATAGATGTAATCAATAGGAATAGCATTCTTGATTACATAATCTGGATCTTCTACTTTTTCAAATTGTCTTGAACCAGAATAAGTTACAAAAACATAGGGGACTCTTTCTCCGCCTGCTACTTTGTCCATTTTATCTCTTTCTTCACGCTTTCTCGCAAGAGCAACATGTGGAATATTAGCAGGACACTTGTCGAATGAGCACATTTTATTGCAACTTGGACAATTATGTTCAAATTTAACGAATTCATCAAGCGTCTTGTGTTTTGTAGCGACTGTAACATTCATTTCTTTTTTACCAACTACATTTAAACTATAGTATGTTTTCGAACATTCTTTACACACGGCTTTATTATCAAACGCATAACCAGCGCGTAGACTTTTTGAAAGAACTAATTGACTCATCGGAACTTCAGAATTTACAAGCATTCTAATTTTGTCACGTGCATACTCTTTACTTGTTTCTATGACTTCTTCTACTGTTTCGAATTCATAATTAAGAACCTTATCATTCTTAAGAATGTACTCAAAGATCTTCTTTGAGTTTTCTCTTACATATTCACAATTGTCTCGACGAACAACTTGAATACCTTTATAATCGATATAATCAAAGCTTTTTGGATTAGTCCAAAAGAGACTTGCGTATCGTTTCTTTGAAAACAGAATGAATGGATACATAACCTTTTCAAACTCGAGTTCAATAGGTTTCTTAAAAGTGGCAGAAATTCGATCCGAGCATTCTGGTGCTACTTTGAAAACGTAATCCATGTGATTCTGACCTTTGAGATCACTTTTAAACTTTACATAAATAGAATCAGTGTCTCCATAAACTACTTCACAATCATACCATTCTTCTGCACACTTTTTACTATGAGCAATCATTCCGCGTCCACATGCTGTAACTGCAGCCGCGATCTTTTTATTTGGTAGTCTACCATATTTAGCACCAGTAAAACCATAAATACTATTCATAGAAACTTTGATAGCAAGCTGAACGCCATTAAGTACTGCGTACAAAGGGTCGTCTGGTGATAATGTTTTCATTTGTTTACGAATAGCTTTACGTTCTTTCCATAGACGACTAAGAATCTTTGGCATAATACCAGTACGATTCTGAACAAATCTTACATTAACAGGTCTCTTGATTTCATTTCCTTCAGTGTCTATGTCATCTTCCTCCCAGTTCATATCAAAATATTCAATACCTTCAAGATTATCAAACTCTGGATCTTCAACTATAGTTGCATAATCATAATTGTGTGCAATCATAATACTCGGATACAAACTTGCAAAATCTAAACCAGCTATGGGTTCGAAGTGTGCACCAGGTTTAGCATCTAAAACTGTTGCTCCGGTAAATTTTTCTTCTTCTGGTTCATCAACTTCAGATTTTGGTTTATAGTCTGCAGCTGGAATAAGATAACCTTCTTTTTTAGTTTCATAAGCAATCTGAGTGTGAACTCGAATTTGCTGACCACGAAGCTCGATGTATTGCATCGGAACCATAGTAATATTAGCCATACCGATGTTATTTGTAATTATTCTCAATTTAATAATTAGATCTATAAGAAGCCAAGTATCTTGAGCACAATATTTTACTACAAGAGCCATTTGCTCAGCTGTACCAGTATTATACTTAAATAGATCAGCCGGAGAAAGATCATCTTTTTCATCTCCAGTAAAATGCTTTGCGACATTATTCAATTTATAAGACTCTAGCTTGTGTTCTTTTTTAATTACAAACATAAGATCGTGCTGAGTAACTCCGTACATCTTAAGATATTTCATAGTGTTGTCCCCATAAGCAGAAGTATTCAATTGATCTTCGTGCATAATAGCCGGTTTACTTTCAATTCTACTTAGATTTTCTAGAATGTATTCTATACCAAGAAGTTTTGCTCTTTCATAAAGATAGATCCAATCGAAAGTGTACCCGTTATATTGAATAAGAAGATCTGGTAAAGTTTTCATAATAAACTTTACCCATCCTATAATTAGTTCTTTTTCTGAATCATATTCTTCAATTATGATTCCTTCTACGGGGTCACATCTTTTATCAATGGGGCTTTTAAGAGTAACCACATGTTTTAGCTTTTCTTTTGTTTGGAATTTATACAAACTGGTTCCTATCTGAGTAATAACGTCTTTTGGATTTTTATAATCCGGAAACTCGTTCTGATTGAGATATCTGCTTGAGTATGAAAAAGCCTCAATGTCCCAAGATCCAAGTGTAAGATTACAGATATCTTGTCGGTCTACCTTTTTAACTTTTGAATAATCACAAAAATAAGAATGTTGACAGCTTGATATTTCATTATCTTGAGTAATAGCTGTTACTTCTACCCAACCAGCCATTTGAATTTCTTGTTTATGACTGAATCTAAGAAACGGTTCAATGTTTGACTCGTACAAATCAAACTTAAGAGCACATACAGGATCAATAGAGCTAATTTTTGGAAGCCTATTTTTTTCTCTTGGATTAAGAATGTACTTAATCTTGTTAAATGTAGTCTGATTTTTACAAACAAATCTTAGAAACTTGTATTCTTTCTCATTTGTAAAACCTTTGTACTTCTTTCGTTTTACGATTGAAACAGATTCTAGATCTTCTTTATTCCTAAAAAGTTTATTTCTGATGAATCTTTCTACTTCTTTCTTTTTGTATTCATCAAAGTTATGTTGAAATTTCTCGGGTATAAGAGCAAAGAAATATGGTTTGTAATTTTCAAATCTTACACAAACAGATTCTCCTTCTGTGTCCACGCCGAAGGCATAGATATGATAATGTTTGTCTTCTTGTTCATTATCAGAATCATAATTTTCAATAATTTCATCAGAAGCTTCCCAAGATAAAATTTGAAATATTAATTTATCTTTACTTTTATTACTCTGGTTTCTGATGAAAGGTTCCATATCTGATTCATTAATGTATTAATATTTTAAGTTAATTATTATTTTGCAAAATATTAATCAGAAATAAAAGAGTAGATCCAAGAGCTATACTCTTTTTAAGAAGTTTTCCATCAGAAGTAGAAACACCAAATATAGTAAAATCCAACCATTTTTCTGAAAGTATATTTCCTAAAATTATCCAGTCGAGGGTTGTTGCAGATTCTTCGGCTATATTTAATATAATAACATCTAATTTACTTCCAGTTTTTTTCATTATTTTTTCACTTGAAGTTCTTACTAAAAATTTATTCATAAAGTCCATTGATTTTATATACTTTAATATTTCATCTCTTCTGAAAGAATACCTCGACATGTTAATTAATAAACATACATTAGAAATTATATACAAAGCAAGTGGGTGTAAAAGATATCTATCATGAATATCAAAATTTAAAATTAAATTATTTACGTCTAATCCATTTGGTAGTAAATTTCTAGTAAATATCGCGAGTGCTATTCCTCCTATTACAGTAACAAGCGCTATTATGTCATTAAAATATCTAATAGTGTATTCGATGTCGTGTCTAATCTTTCCCAATTCTTTTATTATAGTACCCAAACAAGGATTACCATCAAATATATACTCATTGGATTCTAATCTTTTAATAATACTATTAAAACTCTTGATATGAACATCCATAACAAAAATGAATGTAAAAATGAAGGTAAAAATTAGTAATCGAGAATATAACCATTCTATTATAACTAATAAATAAAAAATAGGATCATTTAGATTATCTAACCAATAATACTTGTTATTAAATGAACCAAGATCAATAAAATTAAATACTATAGAACAAATTGCAGAAATGAAAATAAGCGAAACTTTGAATTTTATACAAACATTTAGATTATCAAAATGATTAGTCTTAAAATAAAATTTCGCCCACGCATAAATAAGAGGAATATTAAGATGTAAAAGAGAAGAAACTAAAAATTTTGAATCTTCTACATTACCCACAAAATTAATAAATGCATAAATTGGCTGTGCAGAAATTAAACAAAAAATTAAAAATGAATAAAATGTATAAAATGTATACATAATCTTTTCAGAAAATGTTATATTTTCTATTAATTCTAGTCTAACTTTTTCAAAATTTGGAGAAGGTGTAAAATCTTTAACAACATTATTTATAATCTTTGATTGTTTTTGTTCTTTTTTTAATGAAAAATTTATATTTTTTTTTCTGACTGGACTAAAATTTACATACCAAGAATTAATCCCTAAAAAATTTAATAAAATATTTAACATTTATTAAATATGAAATATATAATAATTCTTTTAATTATATCTGTGTTGTTACTTATACCATGCATAAATTATCATAAATCAAATGACGGCATATATTATACAAGCAGAAACAATGAAACTGCAAATGTAATGAACACATTAAGATCTATTTCTTTTTCTTTAGCAGATAAACTTCCAGAGAAAGACTCTAATTTATTAAAAGCAAGTCTTGTTTTTACTACTTTTAAAGAATTAAACGGAGACTCTCCTAGAGTTTTAGCTTGGAATTATGATAAAGGAAGAGAAATTGCAATTAGAATATATGATTCTAGAGGAAACGTTTATCCAGCTCGTCAAATTATAAGAGCTTTATTACACGAATTGGCTCATACATTAACCAAAACAAATGGACACGGAATTAAATTTCAACAGAAAAACACAATGTTACAAAATTATAAAGAGTTATACGTTAATACTTTATTAAATAATACATTTATAAATAAATAATGAATGAATTATTTATAGGAGGAGGCGGATTCGATGGATTCACATTCTTAGGAGCTCTAGAATACATTCATAAAAATAATTTATTAGATCTTAAAAGATTTTATGGTTGCTCTATAGGTTCTCTATTGGGATTGATGTATATATCTGGAAAAACTCCTACTGAAATATTGAACTACTTATTATTAATAGATGCGAAGGAAATTATGAAAATAGACATTCAAAATATATCTACTAATAATTCTATATTTGATTCATCTGCATTAGATACATTGATAAACGGAATAGATTATCCAAGTGAAACTACACTCGGAGATGTATATGAAAAATCTGGAGTAAATGTAAATATATTCGTAACAAATGTTACTTCAAATGAGTACCAAAATTTAAATAGTATAGATAATCCAGACATAAACTTAAAGGACGCTATAAAAGCGTCCATGAGTATTCCTTTTTTATTCCCACCTGTTATTATAAATAATAATACTTATATAGATGGTTGTTGTAAGAATTTTTATGGGTCGCCTCCAGATGATAGGTACATACTTGGATATTCTATAGTAGGTAAATTTTTAAAAGAGTCTAGTCATTTAATAAATGTATTAACTTCTATCATAAACTTAAAAGAACCACGAGGGTGTTTTATAATCAGATGTGACAAAAAAGATAACAATTCGAAATACTTTAATACTGATTCTATAGATAAACTAGAACTTATTCAGATGTATTCTAATGGTGTTAATTTTGCTAAGGATCAACTACAATTATAGACTTCTTTTCTTTTTGAGATTTTACCATAAAGTAAGCATTTCTAAGCTTTTCAGTGACTTCTTCAATACTAATTTCTTTTCTGGGACTTTTGTAACTTTCAACTTCTTTGTATACTAAACTTTCATCTACTTTATTCCTATTTTTACTTTCTAATATTTTAATTAGAGTTTTCTTAAATTTATCCTTGCACATTTCTCCGTTAAGATAATACATTGAACTTGAATTAGAAAATGTAAAGTAAGGAATATTATTTCTGGAACAAATGTATGTGAAAAAGTCAGAATTAGTGTTGTACTCTAAAAAATCTGTAAAAATCATACAAAAATCAATAGAATTCATCATTTTAACTTTATCGGATTCTGATCTTCTAAAAACATTAATGTCATTAGTGTTACACACTTTAATTATAGCAGCCCTTTGTGGAGAATACAATAAATTAACTACTACATTCTCCGATAGGTAACTGAGCCTTTTTGAAATAAGACCCATGTTGTCCCAGTTATAATCGGTGATTAGAAGACAATTAATAATAATTTACAATTTAATATTATTAAAATTCTTTGATATGGTAAATATTTGTAATTTTAATAATATCTAACTGTAAATATGGAATTATTATTACTAATAATTTCTTTACTTTTAATTCTTTACTTATTTTCTAAAAAACGTGAACAAAATACAATTAAAATTCCAGATGACACTTTATTTTTTTACTCAATGGAAAATTGTCCACATTGTATTTTAATGGAATATCAATTTATGCTCTTAGAAAAAGAATTGTCTAACATTAAAATTTTTAAAATTACACTTAAAAAAGATGGTTCTTTAGAATATTCAAATGATTCAGAAGAACTTAAACAAGCTTCTTTACAAAATAAAGTAGATTCTTATCCGACATTTATGTTTTCAAACAGAGTTCATTTGGGTTCTATGGAACGTGATGAACTATTAAATTTTATAAAATAATAATATATAATTTAATTAATAAATGAACCCAGATAAAATAATATGTATAGGAGATATACACGGGGACTTCAAGATATTTAAAAAAGTTCTATTCATGTGTAATTTAATAGATGAAAAAGATAATTGGATTGGTGGAAAAACTTTTGTTGTTCAGTTAGGAGACACTCTAGATGGTAAAAGACCAGGTGTTACTATCTCAAGAGAATTCATAGAAGAGTCTGGCGAAGTAGAAATTATAAAATACATCTTGTATCTAGATTCTCAAGCCAAAATTGTAGGAGGTCGTGTAATATCTATACTCGGTAATCACGAATTATATCCATATTACTTTGCTAATGACAATGAATTCATTCGTGATTATGTTAAAAAAGCCGACATTAAGGCTTATAAAAAAGAATACAACGCAGACCGTATAAAATTTTTTCAACCTGGTGCAATCGGAGGTTCATTATTAGGACGAACAAGACCTTTGATTCTTCAGTTAGGAGAATTTTTATTTATACATGGGTCATTAACAGGATCTTTTATAGAACAAAATTTAGGTAAAGATGGTTATGTAGACATAAACAAAATTAATAAAGAAACTGCTTCTTGGTTACAGGGAAAATCTAAAATTCCTTCTTATCTTTCTAATCTAGATGAAACAAATCCAGTTTTTTCTAGATTTTATTCTGATAAAAAACAATTACCGGAAGAAACTTGTAAAAAAATAAATGAACAAATTAAAAAGTTCAAAGGAGCAAAACACGTAATTATGGGACACTCTTCTTACAAAGAAATAAATTCAGCATGTGAGGGTACTCTAATAAGGACAGATGTTGCACTTTCAAGATCATTTGGAGGTACTATTTCTGATAAAAAAATTCAAGCCTTAGAAATAATTAGAGATGGACCAAAGCCCAAAGTTAACATTATTTCTCAAAAGGGAAGAATTAAATTATACTAAATCAATTGATTAACAATTTGACTATTTTTTCATAACCAGGAAGAATATTACACGCGCCCTTTTCTGAATATTCTGCTACAGGGACTTTTAAATTTCCAAATACCTTATTAATGTCAAAGATTTTATTATTATAGTATTGTACTTCCATAAAAAATTCTTGTATTTCCATGAGAAATGCTTCATATTTGTCTTTGTGTGTATCTGTAATATCGATTATTCCAAATTCATTTTCTGTTTCAATATCAGAATCAAATATATCATTTCCGTATTTTTGAACAATCTTCCCCTTTGTCTTCCCCATTGCTAATAGATAACCAAATAATTGATAAAGATCATACTTATTTTTTCTTACATTATTAAATTTCATTCTTGTTTTAACTTCTATAACAATTTCTCCATCGGATGCGTCATGAAGACCTTTTAGTTCCCAACCATTAGGATGTTTATAAACCCACATTTTGTTATTACCCCTTTTATACTTTTTCATGGAAATTATAGATTTTTCGTTGTTTACACCACAATCTTTTTGCATATCTTTTCTAAGTTTTCCTACAAGTCTTTCAGTATCGGCTTCTGGTTCTTTTGTTTTAAATTCTTGTAGAACTTCTTTTTCTATAAATCTAAAATCATTAGGATCTTTAACATCTGATTTAAATTTTTTGTATATATTTCTAAATTCGTCTTCCTTGTAGTCTTTTTCGCTTTTAATAAGAATGCCTTGTTCAATTAGAAGACTTTTGTATTTATTAACATCCGACTTACATAATTGTGTGAAAATAGTTTTATCTCTAGATTCGTATGGATTTTTTCCACATGCTGATCCAACAGAAGAAATTTCTAAAGAATACATATCTATTTATTAAAATAATATCTAATAAATTTTTAAGTTATTAATTTTAATGCAAAATTTACTAAAAAAATTATTATCTAAAAGATATTCTAAATAAAATGACAGTTATGAATATAGCTCAAAATAATATCATAGATGCTATGAATGGTAATATATTTGAAGGATTTGTAGATGCAAAAATTAGATCTGAAGTTCCATTCTTTAGAAAGATACTTATTGATAACTATAATAATCCAGAATATTTTCATGGCTACATTAATAAAATATATGATGTATGGGGAAGTATATTAACATATAATTTTAAGAGACTTATATCTATCTACAATAGAGAACATGATATTTACCTTTATAAAGAAAACCAAAGAAAAGAAGAGATGCTCAAAATGGCAACTCAAATGGCAACAGAAGACATGTTAGGAGATTTAGCAGATCTCGAAGTAAGTACTAGCATGTCTTCATTGATTAAAGGTGTTAAAAAAAGTGGAATTTCTAAAAAGGGTCTGTCTAAGAAAAAGTTAAAAAAGTAATTCATCATCAGAATCATATTTCATACGTAAACTTCCTGGACCAGCATTAATATCGCGGCCTCCTTGTGGGGCCATAAATGGTGTGTACTTTACTTCTTCAAATGAATCATCTTTTTTAAGAGGAGTTTCGCGTTTTACAAACTTTACATTCTTAAATCCTAAAGAATTTGTGTAAATAATTGGTTCGTACTCGTTTAGGTACTGATGTCCTCTTGTATCTATTACCCAAATTTCAAGTTCGCTCTGAGACATTTCAGACGGTTTCTTCTTTTTAGTACTTACTGAAACAGTCTTCATCTTTTCTGTTAGTTCTTCGTAGTCCTTTACCTCTTCTGGATCTATTACAGACATATCATCATCCGATAATGTTCCAAAAAATGTATAACCAGCTACATTAACTGGATCATATATTACCTTAATTTTTCGTGGAATTTCTGGATTAACAGTTCTAAGCGCTTGATTCATTTCTTCTCTAATATTATCAGTTGGGTTGTATAAACCGGAAACTATTGAACTTTGGAGTGCATTTATTACTTTCTTAAATTTACTATTGAGAAGTCTTTGATTTGTTAAATCTTCCTCAAAAGTAATTTTTCCGTCTTTTACTACAACTGATAGATGTCTTACCTTTTCTCCATCGGAACCATAAACAAATATTGGATACATTGTAATACCTCTGGCATATAGATCTGGGTATTCTTGACGAATAGAATCAGATGTAGTTTGCTGAATTTTAATAGCCTTAATCATTGGCTCTGTTATTTGTACTTGCGGCTGAATTGGAGTTGGCTCCAATTCTTCTTCTGCAAGAACAGCTACAACTGGAATAGGAGAAACTAAACCAGATCTAACATAATCTGTAGCAACTAACATTACTTCGTCTGGAGGATTTAAGAACTTTGGCATATTTTCTTCTTTCAACATTTCAAGAACTTCTTTGTCGTCTTCTGTACAGTAATCCTTAAATGTAGAAATAGGTTCTTTTTTGAATACCCAGTCAACATCTCCTATATTAAGCGAAGGATTTTTAGAAACATCTTCTTCATCTACTTCCTTGAATTCATAGTATTCTACGCCTTCTTTAGTGACTTGTTTAATAAGATACTGTGTTCCATAACATTTTTTTCTATATTTATCAGTGAATAAATCAGTTGCAGATTTCTTTGACGGAGCCGCGGCAGAGGCGGCCGCCGGTTGAGTTATACTTGGTCCAGCAACTGTCACTGGTGGTGCAGTACTTGGCCCCGCATCCGTTGGTACAACAGAAGCTGCAGAAGCAGCTGCAACTAAACTTGAATCTGGAATAGTAGATTGATCTAAACACATTCTAATTTGTTCTTCTGTAAGATGATTCATCATCCAATTTATAATGGATTCTGTAGACTTATCTTCAAAAAATTTTAATGTTTCAGCACTCATTTTATATTTATATATTATATTTTTTTTACATTTTATTTTTGGAAACATTCTTTAATATTTCATTTATAGCTTGTGGATTAGATATTGCTATATCTAATAGTTCGTCAATATAAGACTCTGGATACAACTTGTGAACATAAATTATTTCTAAGACCTTGCTGTTTATTTTTTGCTTTGCGCTCTCTTTTTTAAATTCCTTTGCTATATTTTTTCTAACATCTGAAGATACTACGGTGCTTACAGCTAATTTCTTAATACAGCCAATTAGTTCTATTTTCTTTCTAATGTCATCTTTAAACTTTAGAGATTTGTCACCGGTTTCATTTAAAAATTTCCTTCTCAGCGTGGGAATTACAGAGTATTTACCTCTGAGTTCTAAAAACGAATCTTTTATTTCTTGAGAAATGTCTAATTGATTAAAGGTTTTATCAGACTCCCATGGTTCTATAATTTCTTTTGTGTTTAGATCTTCGTTTATGTCTGCATCTGTAAGAACTTCTGAGTCTGGGTAAGTTTCAAACTTCCCTGTATCAGATGGTCCTGCTTCTGTAAATCTAAGAGGAAAATCTTTATTTGGAAAAGAGTATCTTCTATTGTAGACATCCGCAAATGTTACTTCTTCTGGTATTCCATCGCGAATGTACATTCTTCCAGATGAAGGATTCTTGTAGTATATCTGATAAGAACCACTTGGTAAAGGAATAACATTTTCTTCTAGACGAATAAGATTACCATTCTTATTAATTTTAGAATCAATAGCGCATTTTTTAAGTATAGTATTAAGATCACTATTTATATTGTACTTCTTGAGCGCTGCAATTAACATTTTCTGATCTAATCCAAAACTTTCATAGTCTCTCCAACCACTTGGTTTTCCTACTTCTTTTAACATATTAAGAGCATCTGGGTCTGGGCTTCTCCCAGAACCTGGATAAACTGAGTAGTGTCTGTAAATGTCTACATATTGTTCTTCTGTTGGAAGAGAAGAATGACTACAATATCTACTTGCTCTTGCGAGAATTTGTTCAATTCTAGACTCGTTCCACCAAGGGTCTGTTATATGTACTTGTTTTACATTTTTAAAAGATACACCTTCCATGACAGATCTAGTTCCTAAAATAATTTTCAAAAGAGATCCGTCGTTGTTTTGAATAGAATTAAATGTATTTCTAGCTTTCTTAATTAGAGTTCCGTCTTTATCTTTTGTTTTTGTTTCAGAACTCCATACAAAGAATTTGCCAGCCCCGCGATCTTTCTTTTCAAAACTTACTAGTCCACATGCTTCTAATATAATAGCAAGTGGTTCTACGCCAAAAGTTAACCAATTTGAGAATATAAAAACCGGTCCATTAGAGCTTAAACTTAGTTCTATTATACTTGCAAATTTAGTAGAAAATGTCTTAACGTACTCAATAACAGCCGGAATGTTTTCAAATCTCTGAGATTTCATTCTATCTCTAAATATCGCTAACGCTTGTTTTTTCTCTGCTATTGTTTTATTAATACTCCCAGCCGCCTTAGGAAGAAATATATTAGAATACTGCTGACTAGTAACATACATGCCTGATACATTGTCTTCCTCTTCTGAAGCGTAATTTCCCAAAAGAACATTTTCATATGAATTAATACTTCTGTCTACATCAGCTATAAAATTTTTATCCTTTGATATGTCAGATTTTAAAGCCGAAAGATATTCATTCTTATGTTCTAAAGAAAAAGTATGCTCAAGTGTTATTATTCGTTTGTAAGGATAAGCATTTGGGTTTCCTCCTTTGAAATAAGAAACATAACCAGAACATAAATAAGAAATTAAATCATTATTTATTATACACGAATTCTCTGTTATATAGTCTCTAGAATCTGATACACTTTTACATTCATCATCTTCATCAGTAAACCCTATGAATTTATCGTAGAAATCTAATTTTTTAATTGGGAATGGAATTCTTGGTCTTAATAAATTCATAGTCAAAGCTAGTTCATAAGGATTATCATATATTGGAGTAGCAGACAATAAAGCTATCTTAAGTCTTGGATGAAAGTAATACTTTATAGAATCGTAAAGTTTTTTATAGAATGTCCCTCCTTCACTTACAAGTCTCTGAATTTCGTCAATAATTAATAAACCATTTTCATGAAATAATGCGGAGTCTTCAAGAAGACGTTTGTTTTTAATAAAATTACCATCCTTAGAAGTTTTATACAAAGATTCTATAAAAGTTTGATGACTTACAATTTCAAAAGTTCTTACTATTTTACTTCTTAAATCTTTTTGATAATTAGCTAGATCTCTTTTTCGAATAGCAATTATATTTTCTTGACTTTTAAATGCTTTTAGAGTCGCGGCAGATAAGTCTCCAGAGTCTATTCTTTCTTGAATATCAAATAATTTATTATTTTCTGTCTCTATTTGTCTAAGCTTTGCTAGCAGAATTGAATTTTGATTTTGTGAAATATAAAAGTCTCTTTCAAGTTCACCATCTTTCTTTACTAGACAAAATGAAGGACATGAAAAGAACTTTCCATTTCTTATTTCTCCGGTTATTTCTTCGTAGTACTGATCTACTAATGGAGCTGGAACGACATACAGCATTCTCTGATTACTAGAATTTTTAAGAGCTTCTCCTATTACTATACTAGTACAAGACTTTCCAGAACCAAGACCATGATAAATTAATACATTATTAAAATTGCTATTTGGTCCCATTAATTGTCCCATAAATTTCTGTTGAGGCGCTAGACTCATATCAGACGTTTTACATATTTCATCATTTGTACGATTAATGTAATCTTCTGAAAATTCAAATGGACTATTCTCTGGAAATGCAGACTCTGAATATTGTGAATCAATAAAATCTAAAAGTTCTTTATTGTTAAATGATTCAACAGATTCTAAGTTTGCGTATCTTTTATTAGAGCAGTCTATTTTATATTTTTCTGCATCTTCTGAATTTTCATAATAATATTGTAGACAATCAGACATTATTATTATGTTTTAAATATTTTATTTTTAATTTGCGTACTCTATTCCGTAAAAAAGCCAAAGTAGAACACTTACTATAAATCCTATAATCATAGCTGTTAGATAAGCATCTATAGAGTATCCAAGTAAATCTGCTATACCTGGACTTACAAAGAATGTTAAAATAGAATAAAAAGCCATAATAGAAAGAGTAGTTGGTCCTAGAATCATTTATTAATTATAAATATTTTATTTTAGAATAAAGATTAATATTAAAAATGAAACTATAAAACCCAATGTAAACGATAATAAATATTTTTCTCTACTAAAACCTAAAAAATTAGCAGCAGAAGTGGTCAAAAGGGTTCTAAGAATAGAATAGTAAGCTATAAAATATAGATCTTTGTTTATATTAAGCATTTAATATTTTAAAAACATTTATTTTTCTCAAACATTTAAGTAAATTTCCTCAAATGTCTTCATTCAATAAATGAAAATTACACGATTGTGTAATTAATTTAAATGTAATCCTTTCTTCTCTGAGGCATTCCTCATCCAAATTTATTAATTTTTATAGGCTTTGTTTTCGTGAGTTCTTTTTCCAAAGATTGTTTAGTCTTAAATTTACCGTTTGAATTTTTCAACTTTATTCCTCTTTCTTTAGCCTTTAGTTGTAACTTTTTAAATGATTCAGCTTTTATAATCATCTCTTTTTCTGTCAAACTCTTGCGTTTACCATTTACGTCTTTAGTAACTCTTATTCCCACTGATTTAAGCTTTTCTTTTAGCGTAGACCCAAAAGAACTTCTAGGTCTTTTACTTAGATTTTGGAGCTGCATAGCTGTACTTAATTCCGCCGATGTAATATATGTATCTGGATAATTTTGTTTGGCGAGTTCCAATCCTCTTAATAAAGCAGGCTTATCTATCGTAAATATTTCTAATGCGCTAAAAGGGTTAGATATATTTTCAAAGATGACACCTCTTATGAATAAACTAGCTATATATGCAGAAATATAATCAAAAGATATAAATAAATTAGTAAAATTTGGAGTCGTATAAGAATGGCTCGCAAATGATAATATCTGTCCAAGATCTCCAAATGTCTTAAACATGAAAATGTTATCTTCAGGTGTGTATTCTGTTGTTAAAAATTTAACAGAATTTTTATTAGAGTCTATTTTTCCTTTAAATCTAAAATTTCTTTTC
>Ga0222716_10000901_pt1 | contig 25195 bp, 10 predicted proteins | sample C33_13DmetaG_FD_165044 | JGI IMG/M metagenome (GOLD analysis project Ga0222716, IMG submission 165044) | Estuarine water microbial communities from San Francisco Bay, California, United States - C33_13D | ecosystem: Environmental > Aquatic > Marine > Unclassified | place: USA: California... | reverse complement strand
GGGATTGGCGTTCATCGCCGCCTTGGTTTGGTCCAAGAGCACGTCCTCGGGCGTGCGTTCGGGGACTGGTTTTGGTCGAGAGGCGAGGGAAAAATGATACTCCTCGTCAGTCCAATATTCCAATTGGATTTTTGATTTTTCAATTGAAATCTGACTCCTATTGTTATCAATTGGAATTTGAATATCCCTCGGGTTGAGGTGCATCCCCAAACCCATCGCTTTCTGAACCGCTTCCTTCCCCGTCCACAACCGCATGGCCTGTTCAGGATGCAGCCGAAGTTGTTCAAGTTCCTCGCCTTTGGCGATGAGATCAAACGCGTTTTGAGCCAACGCACGCTCCAACGGTTCGAGGTCAATGCCGATGCATCGGCCAGCAGGACCCAACGCCACCACCGCCCTTCCGCCGCTGTGAGCGATGGAGATGGACGGCAACGGTGTACGCCGCCACGCACCTTGGATGAAGGCAAGTGACGGAGCACGCTGTTCGCTTCGCAGGACCTCCAGGGCGGACAAATCCCGCTCTCCGTGCGCCATCAGGGCTTGGCCGAGCAACCACCGTCCGGTCAAGTGTTCGTTGCGCCGTTTCTCGGTTGCAAACGTCGCCACCTCGCCGGCGTCTGCCAGCGGGACGTCGGCGAGAGCATGAGCGTGCACGGGACTTGCAAAGAGGCGGACGCCGGGCACGGGTGAACTCAATTCCGTCATGCCCGTCATGGACACCACCATCAGCGCTCGAGCGAGAACCGTTGGCCCTCTTCAACCGTGGCCATGGCCTTCAGTTTCAATCCCTTGAGGGAAAGCACGGGCGCGTCGTCCTCGCCGACGATCAACACATCGTGCTCGGTGACGCCGTCGTCGTGATGAGCCGTTTGCAAACTGCGGAGACGAAGGTGTTCGTCCGCTTCAGGAACGCGAAGCATGGTGGACCATGCGATGCCGACGGGAAGGCTGCTGTATCCAAGCGATTCCATGGCCACCAAACCGGCATTTTGGAAGCCGGCTTCGATGAGCATGGGCAGGGCTTCGAGCAGCACCGTCTCGCCGGCTTGCTCGTTAGCAAACTGATCGGTGGCCGGAAGTTGATGGCGCATCAGGGCCACGCCATCGATGCCGATGGCATTCTCGTCACCAAACCCAGCGAGCACGCCACCGTGAGATTGGAAGCGGGGCCCGTGGAAATATCGCGAATAGATGAACTCGGGGCCGTGGAGCAACACACCGCCCGGCGGCGTGCCGATCGTGGGCAACGCTTCGACTTCATGCTGCAAAAACGGCCGAAGGTCTTCCTGCTTGTTGACCAGACGAACCGTGGCCACGTGGTGTTCTCGCTCACCGAAACGCTCGCCTTTTGAGTTCGTCAAATCCGAAACCAAGCGGCAACGCACCCAGGTCATGTCGTCTTTGGAACGAAGATACTCAGCCTCGACACGCACCGTTATCGGTCCCTTGAGAAGTTTCACGGGGAGGCCGAACGCCACGTCCTCAAACCCTGCAAGGCAAGTGGTGGGGCGCAACAACAGGGCGTTTTGTGCAAACATCTCCAACGCCATCACGCCGGGGTGGTAAGGAACGCCTTCGATGGCGTGGTCGATGAGGAACGGATGGTCTTCAGTGGACAGCGTGCATTGCGAGACAAGACGCTCGTGTTCTTCCAGTTCAACCATCTTGTCAATGAACGGGAAACGGGACGGGTCCGCCATCAACTCCGACATCGGTGCAGGCAACTTCACCGGGGCTTCTCGGAAAGACGAGAATCGGTCCATCAGCCCGAGCGAGCCGCAGCCCAGAACGCGTCGCTTGCCGCCCTGCAACGCCTCGGCGACGAAGATGGCGACGCCGTCGTCCACCGCCAACGTCTCAATGCCCGCAGCGGCGAAAACCGCTTCGATGGACCCACGAGTCGCCATGCCGACGTCCCGCCAGCCGGTCCAACCGATGGCGACCCCCCGAGCTGAAGAGGTCGCGGTCAAACGGGCCATTTCAGCGTCAAGAATCGAGTTGGCCGCCGCATAATCGGTTTGCCCACCGTTGCCGAACCGTCCAGCGACGCTCGTGAAACAACACGCAAATTCAGGGACGTCCAATCCCGAGGCGTTCACGGCTCCCAGCAAAGCACGCCAGCCGTCAACCTTGACGCGGACCACACGATCAAAGACGTCGTAGCCTTTGTCAGCGACCAACTTGGAATCTTCCAAGCCCGCTCCGTGAACCACCCCGGTGATGGGGCGGCCCAACGAAGAGCCAAGGTCACGCAAACCGTCGGCGTCCATGACGTCCACGGACCGGTATTCAGCGGTGTTTCCGGTTTGCTGAATGGCGTGGAGCGTCCGGTAAACATCGCAACTTCGCGTGAAGGCCTGCCATGCTTTGTTCCATTCCACCATCGTTACTTTGCCTGAATCGCTCGCATCGACGAGGCGCTGTCGCAAAGCGTTCTTCTCTTCGGTCAATTGGGCTTCCGTCCAATCAATCCAAGATTCGGTTGATTCGATGAGCACCGAACGACCGAGCAAGACGAAATGCGCCCCGGCTTTCGGCGAAGCCTTCGCCACCCCGATGATGGACGCAGCCGTCACGCCCGAGCCTCCGCCCGAGACGAGCCACGTATCGGCCGCTGTCAGCGGTTTCACCTCGTCCACGACGTCTTCCGCAAAGGCGACGAGTGCCCATCGGCGACCGTCACGGTCCAGACCGACCTCAACCTCGCCGTCGAGACCGAACAAGTCGTGCTCAATGGCTTCAGCAGCGGCCGTTTCGTCCAATACCACGTCAGGATGCAAATCCAAGGCACGGCATCGCAAATCAGGGCGCTCAAACGCATAGGATTTCGTGATGCCGCTCGCAGCGCATTGAACGGCGTTGAACCGGTCGCCGATGTTTCCGTGGCGTCCGTCAAGGGCCGTGACCGAGGCGACAAGCCCCGGCTTTTCGGTTGAAAGATGCCCGCCCAACTCCTTGAGCAGTCCAAACCATCCGTGAGCGGCAAGGGCAACCTGCGAGGAAGGGTAGGTGTCCTCGCCCCATTGTTCAGAGGCGAGTTTTATTGGCGCCATGTGAACCAAGGCCGCCAAGGCGGTTTCGCTGAGTTCGCTGGCGATCCATTGGAGATGCTCGGGCTGTTCCGGGTCGGCCCTGAGGACCACCCTTCCGTTTTCTTCAAGCCGAGATGGGTCCCTGATTTTGCTTTCAAAACCAACGCGCACGGCCTTCAAACCTCTTGCCTCCATGCGTTGACAGAAGGCCTCGGCGATGCCCCAACCGTCATCGGAAACCACAACCGTTCCCGAAAGGGAAAGCGGGGATGGCACGCCCGGACAGGCTTCAACCTCAACCTGCCACCGACGGGTGCCCGTGGCCACCGATTCGGCAGGCGCCGATGCTGGGGCTTGGGCTGAGGCTGGTGAGGCTTCAGCGTTGGATTCCGCTTGGGTTGCCGCTGCATCACCGCCTTGCATCCTCACGATGTAGGCCGTGAAATGGTTGAGCGTTGGATGGTCGGCCAACACGAAGTCCTCGTCGACCGGCAAGGAGAAGCGTTCCCGAATCTCCCCCATGATCTCAGCTTGTTTCACCGTGTCAATGCCAAGTTCACCCTCGAGGTCCTGGTCCATCTCGATGAAATCCGCAGGATAGCCCGTGTGGTTGACCACCACTTCGACCAACACGGATTCAATCTCGTCGTGGCCGCCCGTCGCGACCGGAGCAGGGGATGAAGCGGGCGGAGCGGATTTGGGTTCAGCCATCGGTTGATCATTTGACGGGGAGGGCGGGGAAACGACGCTTGGAGCGGCCTTGGAGGCGCCTCCCTTCATCCGTTGGATGTACCCGATCATGTGGTTTAGCGTAGGGTGGTCCGCCAAGACAAAGTCTTCGTCGACCGGGAGCGAAAATCGGTCCCGAATGTCCGCCATGATCTCGGCTTGCTTCACCGTATCAATGCCCAATTCCCCTTCGAGGTCTTGGTCGAGTTCGATAAAGTCGGCCGGGTAACCGGTGTGATGAACGACCACCGAAACAACGGTTTCAACCATCGTAGCGTCGTCAACCGTCTCAACCGGGGGCGCAGATGGAGCGCTTTCGTTTGCTGGCTGCGGGGTGGCCTCAGGAAGGGTTACGGGAGACGTGGCGGCGGCAACGGGCGCCACAACAGGGGCGGCTTCGCCGCCGGTCATGCGCTGGATGTAGCCGATCATGTGGTTGAGGGTTGGATAATCGGCAAGAACGAAGTCTTCGTCGACAGGGAGGGAGAATCGTTCCCGGATGTCCGCCATGATCTCGGCTTGTTTCACCGTGTCGATGCCCAATTCGCCCTCAAGGTCCTGGTCCAGCTCAACGAAATCTGCCGGGTAACCGGTGTGGTGAACCACCACGTCCACGACCGTTGAAATCATGTCTGCATCGCCAACAACGGGCGCAGGAGGGGCCGGAGTTGGTGCGGGTGGCGTTGCCGGTGGTTCAGCCACCGAGGGCGCCGCGGGTTCGGTCGCCACGGGTGTTGAGGCGACGACCGGTTGCGCAGAGGGTTTTCCTTCCCACGCCTCGGTAGGGAGCCAAGCATCGCCTTGAACGCCGCCGTGCAAATTGTCGTCTCCGTTGACGTAGGCCACGAGTTTGTTTTGCAAGACCCGCATGACAACATCGTCCGTTCCGGCGAGTCCTCGGGCCCAAGCGAGCAACTTCCCACCGTCGATGCGGTCGCCTTCCACCGGCCATTTTCGCATCAGCGAGAGCGCTATTTGCGACCCAAAGCCGGCTGCAAAGCGAAGCCCATAGGTCACGTTTGGATAATCGCCACCGGTGGAGAGGTTCAAATCTCCCAATTCGGGGTCCTTCTCCTTGTGGTTGGCGATGGGGGGCAGCCGACCGGTCAAGAGACCGTAGAACATGCTCGCGTCTTCAATGCCCACCGCCATCGGATGGCCGGTGAATCCTTTCGTGTTGGCAATGACCAGTTTGTTCGTTGAGTCGCCAAAGGTTTCCCGCAGAGCCCGCACTTCCGATTGGGCCGAGCCCCCTCTCGCTGGCGTGTAGGTTTCGTGGGAGTAGAACACGGTGTTGGGGGCGATTTGGTGCCGGTCAAAGCCCCAGCGCCGCTCCATGCTCGTAATGAACTCGTTCACGACCTGCCCGACGTGTTCAACGTCAAGCCGGGTGCCGTGGTAGGCCGAATTTGCCGTGGTTGAACCGAGGAATTCGGCGATCGGCTGGACGCCTCTTTGCTGGGCTTCCGAATGCCGTTCCACGACGAACGCAGCGGCGCCCATCCCCAAAATCAGCCCGTTGCGTCTACGGTCAAAGGGCAGTGCGGTTTCTTCAACGACGTTGTTGGTCGCGGCGGCGCCCGACGCGGCAAAGCCACCGGCAATCCATTCCCAGAGATCGTCTCCCGTCACATCGTCACCGCTGATGATGACCACGCGGTCGACACGGCCCGCATCAAGCCAATCCTCGGCGACGCCAAAGGCGGCGGTGGCCGAAGCACAAGCGAGGTTGATCGTGGTGTTGGGGCCTCGAATACCGGTGTACTGAGCGAATTGGGAATGGCCCATGTTCAGCGTTTGGAAGAGGTAGCGCCGGTCAAAGCGTCCCTCGCCGTCATCCCCGTTGGATTTCGCATGTTTTGAGGCCATTTGGAGGCCCGGGAAACAGGAGGAGAAGACGATCCCCGTTCGCTCTCGCTGGATTTGAGGCACCTGCCAGTTCCGAATCAGCCTCAGCCCGCCCTTTCCGACCTGCTCCACCGGCGTGAGCGGAATACCAGCATCACGCAGAGCAAGGAGGCCTGCGGCCACGGACAGTTGGGTGCTGATGTCCCAAGCGACAATCGCTTTGGGGTCGATGCCAAACTCGTCGGCGAGGTCAAAGGCCCCTTTGAGACCGGCAAGTTGCGGGATATCGCCAAACACGGTGGCTTGGTCCATGTTCACCGAGCCGTCACGTCCTTTGATCAGCCGAACGATGTTCTTGTCGAGCAGGCGTTGTTTGTATTCATCCGAGACTTCGCTAATGCAGGTCTCGCCGCGAACAAGCTTCTCAAACGCATCCTCTGAAAACACCCGGTCCATTCCCGGCAGGCCCAACGAGACGCCCGTCACGACGTAGGGGTCTTGGTCCCGGCGTGAAGCGGTTTGAAGCGCGCCAACCGTGTGAACGGGGACGTTCATTGGAGACGAAGGAGCGGTGACGGAAGCCATCGGGCGCCACGTTGCAGGAGGGCGGCGAACCCAACGTTCGAAATCGCCAGCCGTCACCGCGGCATAGCCGTCGACTTCGGGGTCAGTCGTCGCTTCCGAAGCGAGCGTTGCGGCAACCTGTTGCACTTGCGCAGGCGTCAAACCCAACCCGTCAACAAGAGCCACATGACCGTGACAGAACGATGCTGGATACCCGCTAAAGGCGGCGATGCGGTCACCGACGTAGCCTCGTATCGCTCGACCAAGAGCGGGCTCGTCGTTGGAGGGGGGTGCCATCACGGCTGAATTCGCAGGCACTGACGGCGCAGGCGAGCCGCTTCCGGGCAGCGGACGGGCACGCACACGGAGTGCTTCGAGTTCTGCTGTGGTCGAAGAAGCGACCAAACCGGCGCCCCCTTGGGCTTCGATTGGACCGGCCTTGAAGGCGTCTTGGAGGGAAGGGGAGTCGAGAGCAGGCCATTCGGGTGGGCGGCCGGCCAACGCAAGGGCCCCGATGGCCGTGAAAAACGAAGCGATTCCGCCCTGTTTGGGATGATTGGTCATGACGGGAACGTGCGGTTTGCCTTCCAAGATCTGCATGGCAAACATCGTCAGCGCACGTTTCGGCCCGACTTCAACGAAAAGGCGCCCTCCGGCACCGTACATGGTCTCGATCTGCTTGGTCCATTCCACCGAGGACGCCATCTGTGGTGCAAGTTTTTCCAAAATGGCAGCCTTGGCTTCCTCTCCCTTCGTCGGATAAAACGTCCCGTCAACGTTGGCGGTGATGGGGACGCTGGGCCAGCGAATCTCCAGGCCTTCCAAAAATCGGCGCAGCGGTTCGTTGGCAGGAGCCACGATTCTTGAGTGGAAGGCGTGTGAAGTAGCGAGTTCAACGCACGAGAAACCCTTCGCTTCAAACGACGCCATGGCCGCCCGAACGGGGGCGGTTTCACCTGCGATGACCGTCATCTTTGGCGAATTCTTGTTGGCGGCGATGACGTAGCCGTCGGTCGCCTCCAAAACCGCTTCGACTTCGGCGTACGGTGCGGTCACGCTCGCCATGAGGCCCTTGTCGTCGATGACGACCGAGCCCATCTCGGTGCCCCGCGCAGCGGCGGCTCGCAACGCACCGTCCATATCCAAAATCCCCGATGACATCAGCGCTGCGTATTCTCCAAGGGAGTGCCCTGCGACCATATCGGGTTGGTGACCGAAGGCGTTCAGGGTGCGCTCAATGGCCAAATCGGCCGTGAGCATGGCCGGTTGGGTGTATTCGGTTTGCTTGAGTTTGTGCTCGGCTTCTTGACGCTCTTCTTTGGAGAGGTCCGAGCGCAGCACAAAACTGGAGAGGGTTTCGCCGTCAAGCACCTCGACCATCGTCTCGTCGGCTTGACGCCAAACATCGTCCGGCGCCGTGAATCGCTTGACGAGGTCAGCGGTCATCCCGACGTATTGGCTGCCTTGACCGGGATACATGTGAACGGCTTTCGCCTCGGGGGGTAGCGCTGCCTCGTCCGTGAGCAAGACACCTTGGGCTTGCAAAAAGCCCCACTTTTCCTTGTCGCCCATCGCTTGGACGGCCAAGGACTGACGTTTTGTGAATTCGGCCCACGAGGTCGCCACCAAAGCCAAGCGTACGGGGTGGCCCACGTTGTAAGCCTCGCTGGCTTCCTGAAGCGCCTGCGAGAGCCGCAAGCCGCGAGGGTCGTCGTCAAACAACGGGCCTTCGAAACTGAGCGAAGCCAGATCGGCGCTCAAAGCCTCAACCGAGGCAGCCGAGCGCAGCAACACGCCGCCCTCAATCGCTTTGAGGGCTTCATGGGTGAGGGTTGGCGAAAGCGAGGCATCGAACACGGATGGTGCAGCTGCATCGCCCTGTCCGCTGTACGCCTGCCATCGACCCTCCCACTGGGCGGCCAGAGGAGCGTGGAAATCGGGCTCGTATCCTTCCAAAGCGATGTGGAAGTTGGTGCCTCCAAAGCCGAACGCGGAAACGCCTGCCCGGCGAGGATGGTCGGCGGGACGTGGCCAGTCCAAGGGCTGGGTGGGAACGAAGAACGGGATAGCGCCCCAATCCACGGTAGGGTTGGGCGTCTGGAAATTGGCGCTGGGGGGAATGGTTCGATGGTGGAGCGCCATCACCGATTTCATGATGCCAGCAACGCCGGCTGCGGCCTTGAGGTGGCCGATCTGGGACTTGATGGAACCCACGGCGACTTTGCCGGTGCCCTCGACTCCCGTCCACAACCGAGAGAGGGTCGAAAGTTCGGTAGCATCTCCAACTTTGGTCGAGGTCCCGTGCGCTTCCACCAATTCAACGCTTGACGGTGCATATCCGGCTTGGCTGTACGCCCTGGCGATGGCTTGCACTTGACCCCGTTGACTCGGCGCCGTGATGCCTTTGCCTCGGCCATCCGAAGAGCCGCCGACGCCGCGAATCACGCTGTAGATCTCATCGCCGGAACGAATCGCGTCGCTCAAGCGCTTGAGGACGAGAACCCCCGCACCTTCGCCCATGACGAAGCCGTTGGCCCGAGCATCGAACGGGGAGGAATGCGTGGGTGACAGGGCCCCGATGGCTGAAAATTTCGCAAAGGTGGCCGGATCCATCGTCCGGTCAGCAGCACCGGCCAGCATGACGTCGACCTGTCGCGTCTGCAACAATCGGCAGGCATCGAGGACGGCCGCCATCGAGGAAGCACACGCTGCGTCCATGGCGTGGTTGGGACCTTGCAAATCGAGCAAATTCGCCACGCGACCCGAAACCACGTTCGCCAGCTCTCCGGGCATGGTGTCTTCGTCAACCCTCGGCGTGCCTTCCAAAACGGCATCCTGGAACGCATCGGCCTTGTCTGCAGGCAGACCGTGCTCCTTGGCGAGGGTCGTGGTGTGGTTGGACCATACACGGATGTTTGACATGTTTCGGTTTTCACCGCCCAAAGCGTTGGCGAACACCACGCCCGTTCGGGTTCGGTCGATGTCTCGCTCTTCCCCGTCGTATCCTGCGTGCTCGATGGCGTCGGCCGAGACGGTCACGGCCCACTGTTGACAGGGGTCGATTTGGGGCAGCGTCCCCGGCGGTTGGCGCCAGCGTCGCCAATCAAACTCCGCACCTTCCACAAGCGCCCCAATTTTCGCATAGGTGTACCCTTCAGTGTGCTCGCCCGGTCCGCCTTCTTTCCAAAAATGCTCAGTCGGCCCCGGCCATCGACCTTCGGGCAATTCACGAATGCTGATTTTCGCATTCAAGATGTTGTCCCAAAAGGCATCGATGTCCGAAGCGTCGGGCATGAGCGCCCCGAGACCCACGATGGCAACGGGTTCAAACGGGCCTTGTTCAATCCCCTCGCAAGGTTTGCCGTCTTCCGTGGTCAACCCCATGCTCTCACCTCAGTTCATGATGCTCTCCGGCACCATCGTGATCGAATAGCCCGCATCGACGTAGATGCACTGGCCCGTCACTCCACCTGCGAGCGGACTGGCGAGCCACAGCGTTGCTCCGGCGACATCGTCTTGGCTCACGTTGCGCCGTAGCGGAGCGTTGGCTTCCACGTGGTCGAGAATTCGGTCAAAACCGGGTATACCGCTCGCAGCGATGGTTCGGATGGGTCCGGAGGAGATGGCGTTGATGCGGTGACCCTCGGGACCGAGATGACAGGCCAACTCCCGCGTCCAGCACTCCAAGGCCGCTTTGGCCATCGACATGATGCCGTAACTCGGAACGAACCGATTGGAGGCCGCATACGTCAGGGTGATGGTCGAGGAGCCGTCGGCCAAGTAGGGCAAGGCGTGTTTAAGGCAGCGCTGCAAGGAGTTGGCCGAGATGGTCATGGCGGTGTTGATGTCCTCGTCTTCAACGAACAGGATGGGGCGGTCAAAGCAGGAACGTGGGGCGAAACCGATGGCGTGGATGAGGATGTCTGCCTTTTTTCCGGGGTGATCTGCTGCAAAAGCGGTGAAGAATTCCTTGGTGGTGGCGTCTGAGGAGACGTCCAAGGGATAGAACCCCCCGATGGCGGGGAGCTGGTCTTTGAGTTGGAAAATCCGGCTCATGAACCGCTTTTGATAGCCCAAATAGAGCGTAACGCCCGCAGCCGCAAGTTGCTTGCAAATCGCCCAAGCGATGGAGTCTTCACTGGCAACTCCAAACACGAACGCTGTTTTTCCTTCAAGTCCCAACATGAAAAACACCCTTGGGGAACAGGTGTAGTGCGCTACACCAAGCCTTTGAGTGTTCCTCCTAAAATCGGGGCACATCGGCCGAGTTCAGCGGCGGCGGACAAGGGCGGGCGGTGGCGTGAACCGCCTACAAATCGGCAAAGACCGAATCGAAGTCGTCACCGTCTTCTTCATCGGCAAACAAATCGTCCAACTCGGAGAGGTCGAGGTCGTCATCTTCGGGTTCGTCAGGGACCTCGACAGGGGGGACGTACATCGGTTGTGAGTTGGCTCTACGACGAAGAGCACGTGCGAAGGCGGCAACGAACACCAAGCCAAAGATGACCGCAGCACCGATGCTGCCGTACAGGACGACCGTGTCCTTGTCCACCTCTTCAAGGCCACCGCCAAGGCCTCCAGCGGTCTTGCCTGCCTCGAGTTGAATGGAGACCGTGCTCTCGATGACCGGTGCCTCATCGTCGTTTTCGCTCTGGGCTTGGAACACCAATTGGTAGCGTTCGTCAACAAGAACATCGGAAGGTGCCCGAACGGTCAATTCACGAACCGTGGAAGTTCCGTCCTCAACGACGTTTTCAGCAACAAACGTGCCTCCGGGGAACGAGAATCCAACCTCTTCGAGTTCTGCAGCGTTGGCGATGCTCACCCGAATCTTGTCGTCATCGTTGCCGTTGTTTTGAAATTGGAAGGTGATTTTGACTTCATCGTCTTCTTGCATGGTTCGCGTGCTTTTGTCGGAGATGTCCAGTTCAACCATGCCGTAGGAGGCGATGTTCAGGTCGCCGCTCACGCTTGCATTGGAAGCCATGGCTTCCGGCCAATCAAGCATCCCCACGTTGGTGACGGTGGCGACCAGAGTAAAGTCGTAGGAAAGCGATGCGGACAGGCGGGTTTGTCCTGAGAAGGTGACGGTGAAGTCTTCTTCTTCATCGGGACCGAGGTCAAAAGTATCTTCCTCGAGCATCATGTCGACTTCCATCCCGTCCCATTCTTTTTCGACGCTGATGGATTCTTGGAAGGAAGAAGGGTTTCGCACGGTGCAGGTGATGGTCACCTCCGGGTCGTTGAGCGGATGGACGTCGAGTTCCGGTTGCTTGTCCTCGCAATCGATCTCAACGCCGGGTGCGGTCGGGAGTTGAGCGGCTCCGAGAGGGAGGAGCAATCCGCACAACAAGAGCGCGACAAGCAACGGCCAGCGGCTTCGGCGGGGCATGGCGCTCACATCGTTGCCTGCAAATCCTCTTTCATCAATGTGATGGGAGAATTGCGCCGAACGGTCGTTGATTCCTACACGTCTTCCAAAGCCCCGTAGACCTTCATCGGCAGGTCGTGATGGGTGTGCCAAAGCACCTCTTCGGCCATGCCTCCCTCGAGAAGTTGGCGGGTTCGCTTGGGCACGGTTTTCGGTCCAAGAACGGCGCCTGGACGACGTGGGTCGTCCATGTAGTCGGTCTCGAGGAAGAATCCGTTGCGGGCGGCTTCGTGGGTTTCCAACAACCGCTCAATCGCTCCTTTTCCGCAAAGAACGCTGGGCGTCAACCCGTGGGTGTTCTCGGATCGCACGTCGGGGGGCGAGTAATGACGAACCAGTTTCAGCAAATCCATGCCTTGTCGGACCGCTCGCTGGGCGAGGTCGGGATACGTGGACGCCGATTCACCTTCGACGTGGAGTTGCAAAGGGATGCCCTCCTGTGCAGCGAGGTGCATGGTCTCTTCGAGCAATTCGTTGGATAAATCCCAAATTTCATCGGAAACCGGCCAGTGAGGCCGACCGACCTCACCGATGGCATGGGCTTGACCTTCGTGGACAAAGTGGAGCGCTGCGTCAATGGAATGGCGGTAATTCTGAACGGCTCGCTCACGACCGGATTGACCCTCCTCCGCCACCCATCGCTCAAATTGGTGAGCAAAGGCTGCTGGATGCGGCCCCAGAACAACACGAACGCCCAACTCAACTTCGGTGCGGACGCTTTGGGCCATGGCGAGGGTGTCCGCATACGCCTCTCGATGCCCATCATACGTTTCTGGTGGTGCTGAAAAATCCGGACAGTGCACCAAGACAACGTCCGTCCCACCGGCTTGTTTGAACCCACGCGCTGCATCAAGAAACAACCCACGCCGGTTGAGGTGGAAATGATTGTCGAGCACGGGGCCGTCGTAGACCATGGGCTCAACCTCAAAGGCGTTCAACGAAGAACCCACGGTCCGCAAAGACCGATTTCCAATACACGGCAGCCATGGCCACCATGTTGGCGTGACGGGAATCGGAAACGACGCACGTGCCGTTGGGCCAAATGTTCACGGTCAAGTTGTGACGTTCATCGGAGAGGACCGTGCACCCAAGTCGAGCGTCGTACACCGCCGTTCCGGAGGGCAACTGTGCCGGGATGGCCTGAAGGTTGATGTCGTTTTCAAATTTGAAGGAAGCCACCACCGGACCCATTTCCGCAACCAAGCCGTTGTCGTCCATGCCCAAGCGAAGCAAGAGTTCCTTGGCTGCTGCTCGTGCTGCCTCAACCCGGTGGGTCCCGTGAACCACGATGCGACCTTCCTCGTCGATGACGATCGTTGCACGGGGGCGGTCCATGGCCTTGATGACCACGCCGCTGTTTCTCGTCCCTCCCAACTCGTCCACGACGCGGTCAGGATCGATACGAACAGGACAAATGAAGCGGACGAGCTGGTTTTCAACCCGAACATCGATGGAACCGGCGGCCACGTCATTCCTCCTCCGAGTGCAGGGTGTCGGTGGATGTTGATGAAATCTCCTCCGCAGCGGGGAGGCCTCTCAACGACGCCAACAACGCCTCTCGTTGCGGCTGGTGGACGACCAACATCAGCACGGCCTCGTCGCCGTGCGTGGACCGAAGCGATGCGAGCGCCCCTCGGAGGCGAGCAGCGTATCGGTCGTTCCGTTCCTGGTTCAGCGAGGGCGTGCTCATCTCGCAGTTGATGTCCCACCAAGCCGAAGCCATGACGCTCGCACTGGCGTAGTCGGCTGATTGACCCTTGGGGGGAGGCGTGATGCCGAAGATATGGCGCTTAACGGCCTTTTTCCACCGTTTCTTGATGCGAACCATGCTGAGCAGTTTCTTCCAGTGGGACATGACTTTGGCTTCACGGGTCAAGAAATCGTTCCACTCCGGGTCATCGGCCATCGGTTCCAAAAAGAACACGGGTCGGTCGTGCCGCGCAGCGTTGCGCTGCAAGCGACGCGGTTCGGGGTCGGGAAAACGTCCACCTTGAAGTTCAGAAAGCATCGATATGCCCTCGGCATACCGACCAAACGCTCCTCCGGACAACATGGCATACGTGAGATTGACGCCCTGTGATTCGGCCTCGTCCGCCTCTTCTTGCTCCCATAACTCGACCACGTCGGGCGTTTCAAGCAACGCCAGACCGTCCCAAGCGTAGCGTGGGCGCAAAACATTGGGGTACACCACGGTGGGTAAGGTCCCGTGAAGCACCACGGTGCCACCGTCGGGGTCGGACCACTCCGGGTCTGCCCAATCCAGCGGTCCGGCCATCGGAGGGCCTCACTGGTTATTGACCCAGTCTCGAAGGGATTCCACGTTCCAACCTTGGTCGAAGTACCCTTGAATCTCTTCCTGGGTCCACTGGGGGAACTCCTTCATCGCACGAGCCATTTCGGGGTCGACATCGGCAGGGATTTCAGCGAGCACCTTTCCTCCGTCAGCAAAAGCGCCGTCATCGTCATCCTCGTACTCATCGTCCAGCAGCGAGAGATCGCCGCTATTACGGCGAGCCAGAACCAAGACGAGGGTCCCGAGAACGCCGATGACCACGACGAGGAGAACCACGATCAAGAGCAGCGATGAGGAGGATTCCTCCTCGGCCACCTTGACATTGAACACGTCGCTCCATTGCGCATCGGAACCGTCGTAAATGGCGTCGTTTGAACCGTTCAGGCTTATGATGTAGTACATGCCCGTCGTCTGCTCTGCGAAGGGCTCCAGATCCACGACAATCCAGTCGCTGACCTCGGCAATGCTCAACTCGGCGCTGTTCACGGTCTGCTCAACAACGGGCGTGCCGCCGTCGGTCACCGACTTGATGACCAGTTCAGCGACACCGGCCATGGTCCCCGTGTTCTTGATCTTGATTTGCATCTTCATCGAGTCGCCAACACGAGGGTCGTCGTTGAGCAACACGTCCTGAACGTCGAAGGTCGCTTTCTCGTGAATGAACGTGTACTGGGATTTGTACTGCGCCTGGCTGGAGAAGATCGGCAACACGGTGCCGTCCTCTTGCGGGCCTCCGCCGTTGGGGATGGTGGAACCTGCGGAGTCGACGCCCGTCAACCAGAAGATGAGGGTTGGGACTTCCTCGGTGATCTTCTGCTGATCCGGCTCGAAGGTGTTGTCGTCCAACGGCCAAAGGTCAACGCAGCTCGCTGAACCAAGGTATCCACCGGGGATGGTCGTCAGGGTCAAGGTTTGGGAAGCCGGTTGAGAGTCGAAGTACTTGGTGTACTCAAGCCATGGCATGTAGTTGGCGGTGTTGCTGTAGAACATCCAATTGACCTGCAAGTCACCGGGGAACATGGCTTCCTTTTCTTCAATTTGAACTTGGAGGTCAACGCAGTGGTAGGTTGCGGTGGAAAGCACGTTCGCAATGGGTCGGCTGGTATCCCCTTGAGGAAGCGCCCCTTTCTCGGCAAGCCAAGAATTGGAGACCACCTTCGGAGAGGTGCGGTCGACCTTCAGCGTAAAGCTCTGGCAGCCGTAGTCGGTTGAAGTCGCACAGAAGGCCGAGGTGTAATCTTCCGCTCCATCGGGCAAGTTGATCAGTCGGAAGGTGTAGACGTACTCGTTGGTGAACACCGGGGCGGTGATGTTGATGTCAAACACGCCGCCAGTGAAGGTGTGCGTCACCGTTTCACCGGGGGTTGAAATGTACCCTTTGCCGAAATCTTCAGCGGCATCCTGGCGTGTAATCTCCATCGTCAATTCAACCTCAGGGTTGATGAAGACGCTGTAGAAAATACCCTCCCTAAAGGCGAATTGACCCGAAAATCGGACGGTGTCACCGGCGTAGACGAAGCCTTCGCGCACGTCGTTCGTGAACGGCTCGCTCAGGTCGTCGAAGTACGGCGTCACCATTTCGTTGTTCACTTCGTCCGTTCGGAAATCAAGTTGAATCCCATCGCTGTATCGCCAGTCCTGGATGTAGCGTCCGGGAACGCCGGAGAGCATGGTGTAGAGCGGGTTGTCGAGGTCCTGCATCTGGAGTTTCGGTTCGATGTCCTTGCCGTCCAAGCCGACGACGCCCCACTTCAAGCGAACGGGAATGTTGAGGATGAAATCGGCTTCGAAGGGGTCGATGAGGGCGGTGTTGTCCATCGTGAGCATGGAGGGGGCCACGTTGCCGTCGTAGACGATTTCCAGATACGGGCTGTCGGTCCATGCGGTTTCGTTACGAGGGAAATACCACACGTTCAGGTCTTGAGTCACGCCTTCTGCGTCGGTGGTTTTGTCCAAGTTGATCTTGAAGAAGTCAACGTCACGCCATCCGTTGTCGTCGCTTGCCTCGAGGATGAGGTGGTAGGTGTTGCCGGCGTACATGGTTTGGTTCCACGTACCGTCCCACTGAAGTTCGTTTGAGTTCAGGAAACCGTTGCCCTTGGAGTCCTCGATGAAGAAGTTGCGAATGACGGGGGATTTTGACGACATCGAAACGTAGGTGACTTGGTCGTTGGCGAACCCTGGACCGCCACCGTCGATGGGGTTTCCTGCAAGGTCGTAACCTTCAATCCATAGCGAAACTTTGCCTTCCAATCCTTCATTGGCGTAGTCGTTGTACTCACCGGAATAGTTTGCCGTGGGTGCTTCGCCATCGCCGTTCATGGTGATGGTGATGTATTCATCTGCATTGGGTTGACCGTCGCTGTTGGCATCGTGGTCATGCTCCACCCAGAGGTGAAGGTCGAGCGATGCGGGAGGGCTGGGCAAGTCTTGGCTTGACATGCGGATCTTTTGCGCCTGTTGAGGGACGACCCAAGTGTCGTCGAGCAACGTTCGCCAGTTGGAGTCCACGTTTTCATCGGTTCCCGGACTGAGTACTTGGATGTCCAAAAGGTTCGGTTCGTAGGTGTCGATGGTGATGTCGAACGGAATAGCACAGGTCTCGTCAGGGTTATACTCCGACGGAGGGCAGAGCAAGTCGCCGCCTTCGTAGCCTCGCACGGCGAAACGGTAGGTCTCGCTTCCTGCTGCGCTGCCCAAATTGATGTTCCAGTTGAAGTCCCCACCGATCACGCCCGAGCGGTTGGCGACCTCTTCCCATTCGATGGTGATGTTACCGTCGGTGGTGTTGACGTGCTTGAGTTCGAGCACGAGGAAGTAGGAACTGGGGTCAGGGGCTTCGCTGAGGTCTTGGAGTCGGATTTGGCCGACGAGATTGATGTCTTGCCCCGATTCTGCGCCGGTCAGCGCCTGCGTGACGCCGATGCTGTTCTTCAACTCAAACATCGTGATCCCAGCATCGTTCTCCACTGCATTTCCAACGGAAGGGTCGAGCAAGACAGCGTCCGGCAAGCCGTTGATGTTGTTCGCCGTGGTCAATCCAGCGTACACCCGAACCGCTTCCGTGTCGTCCCAAGTCGGGTTGACACGGAAATGCCAGGTGACTTCGTAGCCGTCGGTAATGGCGCTGACCGATGACGTCGATTCAAGCGTGACGTGGTCGTGTTCGTCGCTGGCCTCGGTGAACGACATGAAGTCGCTCCATGAGAACTTGATGTAGCTCGATTCGGATTCAAACGTCAGCCAAGCCTCGGAGAGCGCGGTTCCCGTCAGCGAGTCAACGGTGTGCGTGGTGACGATTTCGTAGATATCGCCGTTGGGGTAGAGCCCAACGGGGTTGCCGGTGATGGCGATGGTGTTGCTGTATCCGGTGCTTGAGGCGACGTTCAGGTCGCTGAGCAACACGCCGCCGCCGGTGTCGGTGTACAGGCCAACGGGCACCGTTGCGGTTGCGCCACCGGTCCACAAGGCCACGCCTTGGTTGAGTTCAATGTCCAATCCATCGGTGGAGGTCAGGGTCGTCGAATAGTTGTAGACGACGTCGAGGTTCACAATGTTCAACGACGTTCCCGAGGAGGCGTTTGGAGAGTCGACCATGAATCGGAACTTGATCCAGTAGCGGCCGAACTCGTCTTGGTGTGTTCCAGCAACGGAGGGGTTGGTGAGCAGCGAATTCAAGGCGGCCTTGAAGTCCATCGCAGGGGAAAGCGACTCGGGGAAGAGAACCGTGCTGTTGGGCATGTCGCCCAACGATACGGATTGGGATCCGGCCATCAAGGACAACTCGAACCCTTCGGTTGGGTCGGTGTTGGAACGAATGCTGACCTGATCGAAGCTGAGGTCTGCGGAAGAGACTTCGGCGCCTTCGGGCAACATGAACACGCCACCGTTGGCCTCGCCGTTCAAATCCAAGGTTAGGGTAGCGGAATCCGTTGCGTAGTTGACGCCGTCAACCGTGCTTGAGACAAACGTGGTCTGTCGGCCGAACATGTCAAACGCCGGTTCCGTGAACCCGTAATCAACGTCGCCGTCGTCGGCCACGTCGATACGCATGTGGCTTGCATGGTGGCCAAACTCAAGGTCGAACCAGATGCCGCCAACGTTGCAGGGGCCTTGGTAAGCCGTCACCGAGGTAAAACCAAACAACGGCTCATCGAAGAACGACGTTTTGACGCCGTCGGTCAAATTAACGACGCGGTTGGACCCCGTCGGCGTGATTTCGATGCTCGGGGACTCCGTACAATCGTCTTGAATCATCGGCTGAATCGACGTGATGGGGTAACTGAATTTGCTGCGCTCGAGAACCGGATTGTGTGCGGTCTGGCGGATCTCAGGAGCGTAGATCATCGGGAAGCCACCGCCGCTGGTCTGCCAGACACCGTCGTCGATGGTGGAGGGGCCAAAGGCGGTGAAGTTGAACCCGGTACCGACCCGAGAACCGATGCTGAAGCCGTGCAGGACCGGCGTTGAAAGGCGGTCTGGGCCGGAGTCGAAGGTGAACTTCAGGTTCACCGCACGGTACTGTTGAGAATCGATGTTCCAGAGTTCGATGATGTCGCCTCGCAAGCCGCTCATGGCCGAGCCGTCCTTCCCGTAGACCTGGTTACCGCTCGTGTCGAGAACGTCAACCGTGATGGTGGCTGAGGAGGTGGTCTCGGCTTCCAAGGCGAGGATGCCGTACCCGTTGGGGTGGTTTTCGCCGCCAAGAACGGAGGGCGTCATGCCTCGAACCGTCATGCTGGCGCTTTGGGGCAACAAGTCGCCAAGACGGAAGTTGTCAATGTACCAGCCGGACATGTTGTCGTCGATCGGGTCATTTGGCGTGGCAACGTGTTGCATCACAAAGCGAATCTGGATGTACTGGTCGATGTAGTCGGTCAAGTCAACGGCAATGGTGGTCCAGCCCGAGGGATTCGACGTTGGGTTGGTGGAGGAGCCTGCAAGACCCCATCCGTCGGTTCCTGAACCGTCGGTGTCAGCGAGTTTGGTGCACGCCGTACCGATGCGGCCGTTGGTCGTGCTTCCACCTTGGGCATAGTTGCTACCAAAGCTCAGGCCCGTGCTGGCTTGGTCGTCAATGGGCAGGAAATCCCACTCTTGAGGGTTGTAAACGGCGCCGGGAGGGAAGCCGGGATTCGGAGAGGCGCGGATTTCCATGTAGGCACAGTCGGTAAAACGAACCGTGTTCTGTTGGGTACCGTCACGAGCTTCGAGGTTGTGCCAGGAGTCAAAGGTGGCCGTTTTGCTCTTGAGCAGCGGGTCAACGAACAACTCTTCGCTGAACATGGCGACCGTGAAGGGTTGGCCGTTGTTATCGTCCGTGTAGTTGGTGTCGCCCAAGTTCGTCCCCCAACATTCCGAGCCGGACTTGCACCCGGCGGGCGTGTCCGAGGATGTCAACGACCCGTGTTCCCAACCGATGCCGGAGGCGGGCATGGCACCGGGGTCCGTGGCGTCGATGAATCCACCGTCGGTGCCCTCGAAATCAGTGAGGTAACCTTCTGCAGCCAACGAAACCGGCGTGGCGTCGGAACCGTCCTCGATTTGGAACAAGGACTGGTCGGAGAAGTTGGTCAATTGGTTGTTGTATTGCGGATTCCAGACGCGGGGCATCGTATCCGTGTCAATGCGAACCTGTGCGCCGTGCTCGACCATGGTCGTGGAGACCTTCATAGAGGCACTGGTGACGGTCTCACCGTCGGGAAGGTCGATGCTTCCATCGACGAGGTTTTGAAGATCGCCGCCGTCCCGGATTTCAACGGAAACCGAAGCGGAGCCGTCCGAAAAGTTGGTGACGTTGGCTGCTGCAAGCGGTGCGAGCACCATCAGCATCATCAAGAAAATTGGCGTCGTTTTACGGGGTGATTCGTTTTGCATGGTGTCACCTACGGTCCCGCCACACTTTGAACGCATAAAATCCCGTCGCTTCTCGGACTCGGCGACTGAAATGACGACAGCGTACGGCTTGGCTTGACGATGAATTATGAGGGTGGACCCTTTGCCGTAGTCATGGAGCCCTATTCCACCGAACCCGTGACCCTCATCGAGGAGGTGTTTCCCCAAGACACCAACGCCTACGACACCCTGTTCGGTGGACGCTTGCTCTCGCTGATGGACAAGGCTGGCGGTATTGCCTGTGCGAAGTTTGCTCATCGCGAATTCGTCACCATCTCCATCGACACCCTGACGTTCATCGCCCCCGCTCGGCAAGGTGACCTGCTTGAAGTCACGGGACAGGTGGTCTACACCAGCAGCCACACGGCCTGCACCAAAGTCACGGCCTACACCATGAGCAAGGCGACGTGGGAAAAGAAGATCATCTGCGAAGGCTACTTCTTTTTCGTCGCCATCGATTCCATGATGCGCCCGATTCCCGTACCGCAATTCTCACCCTCGAACGACGAGGAGCAAGAGGAATGGGAAAAGGCCAAACGGATTCGTGACAACATGTTGGCGCAGAAGGCAAAGCGGGACGCTTAACCACCCATTGGTTCTTCAAGCCGATGCCTTTGGAGCCAACATGGTCGTCCTGAACGTGGCCGTGATCGCATCGGATGAGTTGGCCAAAAGCGTGGCGAAAGCAGCCGACCAACGCGACGTTCACACCTATGTCCACAAAGAGGGAACGGGCGATGATGCCCGGATCCTCTCGTTGATTCGCCCAGCAAAATACCCCGAACGTTTGCGACCCTTCCTCAACGCCCTCTCGACGGCCGAGGCTGGCCTTATCGAAGTCACGGCCGTGGACGCTACGCTCGGAGAAGCCTTGGTGGCCTTTGCAAGCGCAGGCATTCAACGAGGCATCGCGGTGCTCAATCCCAGCGAAGGCGGGTGGATCGATGAAGACCAGGTCAACATGCTGTTCAAGCAAGCAGGTCTGGGTGGTTGGCGATTTGAAGCCAACGACGGCATTCAACTTCGAGAGGCTTTGTTCGACTTGATGAAGGAGATCGAAGGCGACTTGTTGGAGAATGCACAGGCACCGTTGGTCCTCCCCGTCGACCAGCACTTCAACGTCAAAGGCATCGGCCTGGTCGCCATTGGCTATGTCCAAGCGGGCTGCGTCAAGGTTCACGACGAGTTGAAATTGCTTCCAGCCAACGGTAGCGGGACGGCAAAATCCCTCCAGGTCATGGACGACGACGTGGAGGTCGCCAAAGCCGGTGACCGGGTTGGTTTGGCCTTACGCAACGCCAAAGAGGACCATTTGAACGGGGATACCATCATCGTTCATCCCCCGGTGGTTGACAAACAAAGCAACACGGAAACGCCGCTTGCGATCGTTCGCCACGAACGCTCCGTCCTCAACTTATCCACATCGCCGTTCCAAAAACGGGTGTTGGCCGTCGGCGATGTTGTGCACGCCAGCGTCGACCTGCAGTTTGTGGTCGGCCGAATCGCTGCGGTGGAGGGCGCCCAACTCACCGTCGCATGGGAGACGCCCCTCTTTGTTCGCCGAACGAACCCGCCGCCCGTCTTGTTGGCTCAACTCGATTCTCGACCGCGCATCATGGGCTCGGCGACAGCGACCCCGCTGGACGCTTGAACGAGACGGCGTTTTTTGCAACGGGGCGAGACGTCCATCATGCCCCACTCGCATGGCGGTGGTTTCATAACCCCGTACGGGTGGAGGCAGAACGGGATGCGCGAGATTGGGCAGAGTTCTGTTCCAACCGGCGAACTGGAGGGGGTGACCTTCTCCTCGTTGCGGTTGGCGGAAACGAAAGAGCGGGTTGACATCATGCTCGATGAGCGGATGCTGAGCGTTCAAGGACGCAAGCAGGGCAGTTTGGACATTCGCCTCAACGCCATCCATACCATCAAGCATCACTCCTCCCAACTCGTCCCCGGTTGGATGGTGGTCTTTGGCCTCTGCTTCCTTTGGATCGGGTACCGAGTGATGGTCCCCCCGCTGTATCGCCTCGGATTCATGGCGGTCGGCTCGGCCTTGGTTTTGGCTCGATTCGTGACCAAACAGCCCACCCTCACCGTCCAAACCCAATCGGGTGACACCCACGTGATGTTTGGCAACGAACGCGCCCTGAACCGTTTGAGTTTCATGTTTCATCAACTCGCCAACGGAAAGAGCATGAAGGATGTCATCGCGATGATGGAGGCCATCGAAGCCGGCATGGACCACGGGCGCCTCGCAGAAGACGTCCCCCCCGCACCCCTTCTGCCCAACGCCCTTCACACGCCGCATGCAGTGGACGCCTTCCTCGCTTCGACCGGAGAGGAGGTGGATGCAAAACCGCACCTCGCTGAACACGTTGAACCCGACTGGACACCCGTTCAGGAACCCGAACCCGTTGCGCCTTCGCAAATCACGGGCTTTTTCCCGACGTTCCTCACCACCTACACCGAAGCGTTGACCGGCTCAAACCCGGACGATCACCGCCCAACGCCGACCGCAGGACACGTGCTGGTCCCCGTTGGGACGCCCCCCATGCACCAAGGCATCCCCGTGAACCAACCATCAAGAGGGAACGTTCTCCCAACCGGGACCGGCCCGAACGGCGAACCCGTGGCAACACCAAACCTCCCGGACATCGACGAGGAGACCGAACAGATTCTCGACGCTGAGCAAGTTGAGCAGGCCCTCGCCGACCACGAACCTGATTCAACCACGCCTTGGGAAAACCCAACCCCTCAACCTCCCAAAGAACGCCTCTTCACGCTGCGCCGCCCACGAGAACTCTCCGAAACGATGTTCACCCCACGTCGGCCACAAACCATTCATCCTCGGCGGCCCGGGAACGGCCTGCTCAGAAACGTGCGCGAGCGCTCCCGTGCCGTCTTAGGGTCGATGCTCCCCGCTCGCTCACCTTCCCCTTACGGCACCACGGCCACTTCGAGTGCTCTACGGGAACACGCCGAAGCAGCGCGAACGGAACCGAGCAACGTGCACGATTCGCTTTCAACTGAAAACGGCGGGTCGCTGCCGCCTGAAGAGGCAGCCCGATTGGCCGAGAGAGCCGAGATCCTCCAAGCCGCTGCGATGGAAATTGAGCAATCGACCCGAGGGGATTTGAACGGATTTACGTTTGAAGACCTGCAACCAAGCAAAAGCCAGGACGACCTTGACGGCCTTCCACGCCTTGATGAGGATTGAATTAGCCCATCACCATGGAACGGTAATCCATCAGGCGGGCCTCAAACTCATCGCCCGTTAAGTTCTGCAAGGCATCGGTACCAAAGCGCTCGAGCGTAAAACTAGCCGTGACCGTTGCAAAGAGCAAACCTTGCCGAAGTTCAGACAGGGTCACCGGACCTTCGCCGTGTGCAAAGTGGGCTGCAAGAGCTCCTGCAAACGTATCCCCGCATCCCGTCGGGTCGACCACGCGAGCGGTTGGGTAGGCGGGAAGGGCCAACACCGAGCCGTCATGAAGGGCGATCACGCCGTGTTCCCCTCGTTTAACGACCAAGGTTTTGGTCGCCGTTTGCTCGGCCAATGTGTGCATGGCCCGGACGATGTTGGCGTCTTCCGTGAGTTGGCGAACCTCGCCGTCGTTGATGATGACCAAATCCGCCTCCGTCATCACCTCGAGAAGCGATTCTTTGGCGATGGAAATCCAGAGGTTCATCGAGTCCAGCATCGTCAAACGGGCAGGTTGGGTTTGGTGCATGACCTGTTGCTGTATGAGCGGATGCAAGTTGGCGCAGAACAAAACGGAGGGGGCCCGAAGGGCTTCTGGAACGTGGGGCTCAAAATGCTCGAAGACGTTGAGGTGCGTCGCCAGCGTTTCCGCTTCGGCCATGGACCCGTGGTATGCGCCCTCCCAGCGGAAGGTCTCTCCGGATGCGACTTCAAGGCCGGAGAGATTCAAGCCTGAGCGTTCCAACACGGCCCGGTCGTCGTTTGAAAAGTCCTCACCAACAACGCCCACGATGCCCGCATCGGCAAGGCCCTTGCGTTTCAGGTGAAACTGGCACGAGAGACCCCCGTACGTGGCGGAACCACCGAGCGCACGCTCGATTTCGCCTTCGGGCGAGGCCACCGAATCGTACGCAAGACTTCCAACGATCAAGACGCTCATCCGTTCACCTTCCCCTCAGCCCAGCAATTCCTGGTGCATATCGATGTATTGAATGGTGATGTCGCCGGCGTTGAAATCGGCCTCGTCCATGATGCGGCGGTGGAGGGGGATCAGGTGTTCAACACCGGTGATCATCGTCTCGTCAAGGGCGGTTCGCATGCGACGAATGGCGTCCTCACGGTCGTGACCCCAGGTCAGCAATTTGGCCAGCAGCGAATCAAAACAACCCGGCATCTCGTATCCGGGATGCGCATGGGTGTCGCAACGGATGCCAAACCCACTGGGAAAATGGCATTCCCAAAGGCGACCGGGGCTGGGGACGAAGGCACGGGGGTCCTCTGCATTCAGCCGGCATTGGATGGCGTGGCCGCGCCAAGTGATTTCGTCCTGCTGAAGGGGCAGGGATTCACCTTGAGCGACACGCACGCCAAGTTCAACGAGGTTGTGTCCCGTGATGAGTTCGGTCACCGTGTGCTCAACCTGCACCCGAGGGTTGACTTCGAGGAAGTAGAAATCCCCGTTGGCGTCCCGTAGAAATTCGAAGGTCGCCAAGCCTTTGTAGCCCACGGCTTCAGCGCCCTTGCAGACCAATGCCCCGATTTCAGCCCTTTTTTCATCGCTGAGCCACGGACCCTCCTCGACCAATTTTTGATGGCGGCGCTGAATCGAGCAAAACCGCTCACCGAAATGAATCGCGTTTTTCCCGTCGGCCAGCACCTGAAACTCAACGTGTTGAGCGCCTTGGATGTACTTCTCAACAAAGACACGCTCGTCCCCAAAGGCCGATTTGGCCCGGGACTGACAGAGTTTCAGAGCGCCCTCGAACTCACCGGCTTCCTCCACGATTTGCATACCGATGCCGCCACCGCCGGCTGCCGCTTTGATGATGACAGGGTAGCCGATTTCGTCGGCAAGTGCACTGGCGACCTCCGCACTTGAGATCGGTTCAGACGAACCCTTTGCCGTGGGAAGACCTGCGGCTTCCATCGCCGCGCGAGCCTGGATTTTATCCCCGAGCAAGGTGATGACGTTGGAGGCTGGCCCAATGAAAGTGATGCCTTCTTCCTCGAGGCGAGCAACGAACGCTGCGTTCTCGGCCAAAAAGCCGTAGCCAGGGTGGACAGCGTCGCATTCGAGTTCTTTGGCCGCTTTGACCACGGCTTCGATGTCCAAGTAGGAATCAAGCGGATTGGTTCGGTAGTTGGGATAAGCGATGTCGGCAAGTTGGACCGGAAGCGAAAGACGGTCTTCACGGCCGTGG
>Ga0222716_10000899_pt1 | contig 25212 bp, 28 predicted proteins | sample C33_13DmetaG_FD_165044 | JGI IMG/M metagenome (GOLD analysis project Ga0222716, IMG submission 165044) | Estuarine water microbial communities from San Francisco Bay, California, United States - C33_13D | ecosystem: Environmental > Aquatic > Marine > Unclassified | place: USA: California... | reverse complement strand
TTATCAACTGTATTATTTTTGAAATAATCCTTAATTATTAATAGCATTTCATCTTGTGTTATAGGATTAGCTTGACTTCTATCATAGTTTTTATCAGTTCCTCTGTAATGAATACCTACACTATTATTTGAAATATTTAAATTACTAATTGATTTAGTGATAAAATCATTAAATATAAAATATCTATTAAAAATTTCATTTGCTTTATAAAAACTTTGAGTATTTAATGCAAAATAAGAATCAATTCTTTTTTCTATTCTGTATTTTTTTACATTTATTTTTACATTTTCATCAATTTTACATATATTTTTAGGTTTAATAAATGTTGGAATTAAATTACCATTATTAAGAGTATTAATGTCAAACTTTATATTTGTATCATTGTTAATTAAATTATTGTTTTCCATATAATATAAAACTTCTAATAAATGAATTAAACATTGACCAAATATACCTTCTGTAAAATCTTTAGATTCTGAATATATTAACATTTTTAAAATAATTTATCTTTTCAGTTGATGTAATTAAACATATTAATTAATTTTTATATAATTTACCAATAACACCCACCTTCAACATTTTTTCTATTAGGTAATAATTCATCACCGGATGGATGAATAAAATTAGGTTTATGTTCTTCCAATATTTTTTTTAATACAGGACCATTTCCATTTATCCATCTATTACCCATTACGCCAAAAAGTATTTGTAATGCTCCACCAACATAAATTGCGGATTTGTTCATTTTTGTTTTAATAAAATTACATATTGGTATTCCATATCCACCACATCCTAATAAAGCTATATCAAAATCAAGTTTTTCAATATCATTACACATTATGTTAAAGGTTTCTAACCAATTTTCGTGAATATAATTATTACCGTGTGTTTGGAAAGTTTTATAAAATATAAATTCTTGATCATCTAAAAACATTTTCTTATCTTTAAATAATTGAAAATTATTAGTTAATTGTTTTTTTATAGAATCTGTAAATGGATTTATAATTAACACTTTTTTACCTAATAAATAATGGGACCATGGTATCTCATTGATTTGTAATAATTTATAAGGTTCTAAAGAATCAAAATTAAGTTGTTTTAACTTATACATTTCTGAGTAATAATTTTGAATATTATCAATATCTGAATTTTCAAAAGATACTAATAAATCAGAAGTACTTACTGATTTATTTAATTCTTCAAAATATTTTTCAAATATAGATATATCATTATTTTTAGAATAAATACCACATATCCTTAATATATTATTTAAATTATTAACATTTTTTATATTATTATTAATATAATATCTATGACATAAAATAGTTTCTGGTCCCCATCCAAATCTTATTATACTAAAAGGTTTATTACTATTTATTAGATTTATAATTTCTTGATTTGATTGAGATAAATTCATAACATTTTGGTTCATATTTAATCATTTCAGTTTAATATTGTTTATATATATATATAACTCTTTAAGCTTCTAAAATATTTTATCAAAATCATTTGGTATATCAGTTTTTTAATAAATTATCTAATGAATGTTGCGTATCATTATAATTAACATATGTTTTTATAAGAATAATAGTTTAAAACTAATTTAGTGTTTTTAATAAATTATTATATCTATTATTATCACTTTAAATAAATATAGCTTTAAATTGTTTATTTTTACTAAATTAACTATATTTGATAAATGTTTACCATCTCATTCACCAAACTCTCATACCCAATCATTTGTAATATTTAATATATTAAGTAACTATTAATTTACACCATTTTTGTGAATAAATATTTATAATTATGTTGTTTAAAAATATCTGAAGTTTTTAATAATTTCTACCATAGCAATGACCATTATCATAATAAAATAATACTTCATCTTTTAAATAAATTGAATCAGTAAATTTTAAAGCTTTTAGCCAACACCCATAGTCTTCTTCCCCAATTTTAGAATGTTCCATATTTCCTATTTTGTTTAATAATGTTTTTTCTATTATAACACTACTAGTTATCATACAGTTATGAATTCTTAGAAATTCTAAATTAAATATATCTGGAAATCCATTATCAAGTAAATTAGAATTTTTATTTTTATAAATATTTTGTAATATCATAAAATAATGTTCTTTATTATATTTCCTATATTCTTTGTTTTTATCATATATGCCGTAACCAATTAATCCATCGGAAGATATCATTTTACAATTTGGATTTTGTTTTAATGCACCAATTTGAATTTTTAGTTTATTTGGTAACCAACAATCATCATCATCACAAAATGCAATATAATCACCAGTTGCTTTTTCAATACCAATATTTCTTACATATCCAACACACGGATAACCTATTTTATTACGACTACAATTTGTTTTATCTAAATGAATAATATTGATATCTTGCCAATCATATGTATAATAGTCTTGTTCATTTGAATAATCATTAATTACTATTATTTCAAAATTATCATAATCTTGTGTTTTTATAGATTCTAAAGCACATATTAATGATTTTAATCTGTTATAAGTAGGAATAATTACACTAACTTTCATTTGTATTCCATAAATAAATTAAGTTTATATATAATTTTAATATATTACAATAAATCTACTATTTTGTTATTAATTTCACTATATTTACTCATTGGTCTCAAACAATGATAATCACTAAAAGTATTATTTAAAATAATAGTTTCAATATTATTAATATCGAAAGTATTTCTATTTAATCTTTTAAATTTTGTTTCTTTTTCATTTAAACATACAAAATTTGTTTGTTTTAATTTCCAATTTTTAATATATTTAAACAACATTATTTGATCTGCAAACCAAGTATTATTTTCAAAATAAATATTTTTAATTTTATTAATAATATCTTCTTTATTATTAATATTAAAGACATCCTTCCATATTTTTGGTGTTGCAACATTATAGCACATTGCTATTTGTTGTTCATTAAAACAAACATTTTCACGATAATAAATAAATTTATCATTATCATAATTTTGTATATTTTGTGTAAAATATGTTCGATTCATAGGTAAAATATCAATATCAGTAATTAATATTCCATCATTTGAATCTAATATACAAGGATAAAACAAACGAATTATCTGAGATGTAAAACAGGTTTTTATTTCATTTATTGGTTCAAACAAAATTATGTTATCTTTATACTTTAAATATTTTTCAGGTATTTCATTTGCTATTAATATAATAATAACTTTTACATTTGGATAAAGTTTATTCCAAGTTTTAATAAAAATTGGAATAAAATCAATATATAGTGGATTATCATTTGTTGCAGTTAAAACATATTTGAGTATCATTTAAAAATAATAAAATAAATAGTTTTATATATATAACAAAACATATTTATAAAATTCTATTGATAACATATAAAAATCCGTTACGAGCTTTTATTAATTCACAATTATATTTATTACTTTTACTTAAAAAATAATGTATAGTATACCAATTATCTGGTATATGTATATCTTCGATAACTATATATCCGTTTAATTTTACATTATCAAGTGCAAATAATAAAGTATTTAAGTTTGCACCAATTGAATGTAATCCATCATCTATTATTAAATCATACTGAATTTTACCAAAGTATTTTTTTATATTTTCAAAACTTTTCAAATCTAATTGATCTACAAAACAAGTTTTTATTCTATCTTCGTTAAACAGTATATTTTTATCTATATCTGCGCCATAAATATTTGCTTTTGGTAAATATTCTTTAAATGCATACAATGATGCACCTGGTCTTCCACCAGAACCCATTGTTGAAACTAGTTTTGGATCATTCGTTCCTAATCCTATTTCTAATATATTTAAATTTTCATTGTTTAGTTTATTTAGTATAAAATAATATAGATAATGATAATCGTGTGATGTGCTTTTATCTGAATGATTCATTTTTAAAACATTTCCTAATTTATCTGAATTATTATTGTAATAATTAGATATATTTGTAATATTTAATTTATAAGTATTATCAATACATTTTATAATAGTATTTAATTGATTTATATATAATGATGCACCTCTTATCCATAGATGTTTATTATTATGATCATTTGCAGAACCAGCAGAAAACATTTTTAATAATTCATAATCCATTTTATATATATTTAATATACATACTTTATATACATAAAGTAAAATTGCATAATATAAAAAAATGAAGTTGTTAATTAAAACAACAGATTATAATGAAACTATCAAATTAGCAGAAAAATTAGAAGGAATTTATGATAAATCAGTTATTTTTCATTGTTATTGGAATGGTAATTTAAATGAAAAACATTTGTATTCTGTAATGTCTTGTTATTATTTTAATGTATTCAATAATAAACACAAAATTGTTTTATGGTTAGAAAACAACAACTCAAATCATATCAATGAACAAATTGCAAAATATTGTGAAATAAAATATTTTTCATTAATAAATGAAATAAAGAAAACAAATTTTATAAATACAAACTTTTACTATAATAAAGAAGTATCATATTATAGTGATGTAGTTAGATATTTACTTTTATATAATTATAGCGGTTGTTGGTTTGATTTAGATTGTTTTATTTTAAGATCTTTTGATCCTATTTTCAAAAATTATGAAAATGAAATTTGTGTATATCAATGGGAGAATCAAAATTATCCAAATGGTGCAATTTTTATATCATTACATAAAGAATCTATTAAAATGAAAGAAAATATTATATTTATAATTTCTCGTAATAAAGGATGGGGATTTAAAGAGGCACAATTAAATTATGATTTACCATTGAATTTTTATGTTTTGCCTTGTAGTTGGTTTAATGCTGATTGGATAAAAAACTCATATAATATTGGAACAGTTAATTTTTTTAAAAATACAGAAAAACATTATAATTTTGAAAATTTCTTTAAATACGCATTTTGTTATCATTGGCATAACAAATGGAATATGGTAATTGAAGAAAATAGTATAATTAATCAGCTAATATCAATTATAAAACAAAGAATATAAAAACAAATACATAATTATTTTTATAGTATGTATTAATTTACGTTTGAATGTAATCTAAAATTTTATTTAAAGTATATAATAATGAAACTTTTTCTAACAGATTTTTCTGAGAAAGAACTTGCTGATTTTAAAAAAGGACAACAAATTATGACAAATATGTTAAAGGAATTTGATAACATATGTCGCGCTAATGGACTAAAATATTGGTGTGTTTGTGGAACACTTATTGGTGCAACTAGACATAAAGGTTGGATACCACATGACGCAGATATTGATGTTGCAATGTTAAAATCAGATTATGCAAAATTAAAAAATATAATCCAAGAAAAATTATCAAAAGATTATTGGTTTCAAGATAAATCTACCGACAAATATTATAAATCATCTATTGGAAAAATACGTTATTTACACGCTCATTATGACGACTATAAATGTCAAGATTGGCATAATGGAATACAAATAGATATTTTGGTTTATACACCTATAAATGACAATTTAATACCTAATCAATATTTTGCTGATATAAAATCATATTTATATGATTTTATCTTTCCATTAAAAGAAATCTTTTTTGAAAATATAAAAGTATATGTTCCAAATCAATTAGAAAAGTATTGTATTGATGCTTGGAAAAATTATCCTCCACCAGAACTTGATGTTAGTAAAAAATATCCAGAAAAAGGTAGAATATCATTTGAAATTCCAAGTTGGATGAAAAATAAGTATCCACAATTTTATAAAAATACATAAGATCTAAATTTTTTTTATATTTTTATTTTTACAATCTAAAACTATTGTTTTATAATTTTTTAATTCATTAAATTTGTTTTCACCAATACCAATAGCTGATGGTAAATTTAATTCATTTGCTCTAATAACCATATGAGAATTTGCACCTCCATAACAAGTTATTAATCCTATAATACCTTTTGAAAAAAGCCAATCATAACCTGGATCTGCTGCTTTTAGAAGTACAATTTTACCATTTACATCTATAGATGTATCTGTTGTTATATCAGCAACAATAATTTTATTTGATACAAAATTAGGAATTTCTTCATTACATAATATATGAAAAATATCTATTTCTGATAAAATAGTATTTGGATTTACGCGATTTAAAGCAGTTTGATACTCTTTACGCCAATATTTTATATTTGATTTTCTGTTACATATAATATCTTTAATATCCAAAAATTGATTATCATAATCATTACCAATAATATCTAAAATTTTAGAAACACATTTTGTAAAAATAAATTTAGCATATTCTCTACCTTCTATAGCTTTTTTAGCATAATTAAGAAAATCTTTACACTCTATATCCCATCCATTTTCATAAAGATACTCTTGTAATTTTTTAGGTGTGTTAATTTTACTTATTCCAGGTTGATATTGATAATCTAAAAATGATTCACTTACAACATTCAAAGTATTTAACTCTGGAAAATAATTACTAAAATTATTTTTATATGATGGTGATAATAAATTATATGTCCCGGGTCTTAAATGACCATACCATTTTTTAAAAATAGAGCAACATAATTTACCATCCATAACAAGCTGTTTATGTTTTAGAAATTCAGTTGATACAGTTTTATAAGGTAATGTTTCTTTATAATGTCCAGAAATTGATAATGAATTTAAAATAACAGTGACAATAAATGCCGTTCTGGCTAATCCTGTGAAAGGGTTAGTCCCATATTCTTTACATAATTCAATTATCATACATAAATCATTACAGTTTTCAATTTGTTTATTTAAATAGTTTATTTTTTCAATTTCTAAATCTATTTTTAAAAAAGCATTTTTAGATATTTCAAGTAAATGTTGTTTAAAAGTTAATTCTTCATTTTTAGTTAGGATATGACTTAAATCCATATTTGGTTCAAAGCAAGTATATAAAATTTCAAATTCAATCTTATCTCTTAAATGAATATTTTCAGAAAATTTACACAAATAATAATTAATTAATTTATCAGCAACTTGTTTATTCGTTTTTGCTGGTAAATAACTATTAAAAACTACTCTAATATCAATGTAATAAGCTCCATATATATTAACCATTAATGGATGCATTGAAACATCTTTATATCCATATGATGCTCTACTCTGTAAAGCTACTTTATCAGTAATTAATTCTTCATATAAACTAGCACTTAAACGTGTAGGAACTGTTCCAATCATTTCAGCAGGATTCCAATCACTCATATTATCAAAAAATGTTCTATTACCATATAGAGTATCATATTTTTTATTAAGAGTTGTTTTTAAAAAACTTGAAATTGATTCTAATTCAATATCAATTATATTTATAGGTAAAGTAGTAATTGGTCTAATTTGCAATAGTTTTATTTCATTATCTTTCAAAACACAAAATTCAATATCAAGATATTGATGATCAAAAAACGATTGACATCTCTGTATTAAAGTATATAATGAAGATTCCCATTTAGTAAAATAATTAAGATAATTATGATAATGATAAAAAGTAGTACATTTGTTTCCACCTGTTACATCATTGTATTTACTACCATATGAAACAACATAATAAGGCGAATGAGTATCAATAATATGTGAAAACGCAACTCCAAAAAAAATTGCATTATCTACAAATGGTTGAACTAAAATTTGATGATTATCATTTTCAGTATTGTAAGATTCTATAACCTGTAAAACTGCTTTATCAACAGTTTCAATATTAGCAATAACAGAATCATACATACCAGCATTAGATTCTTTTATATTATCTTCATCAACAGATGATGATCTTATAATAACTTGTGAATATTGTTTAACAAACTCTTTAAAAGATGGTTGGAGTTGTTGTTTCCATTCCGTAATTGTAAAACAATAATATGGTAACACACAATTTGAATCCATTTTAGATAATCTTTTAATATTTGAAGCTTTTGTGCCAAAATGATGTTTTATTTTATACCAAGATGTATCAATATCAACTAATAAATCAGATGGACTATCAATTTCAATCCATTTACCGTATATATTTACCGGATAAACTTTGTATCCTCTATTAATAACTTCTTGTAAAAAAGGTGTTATTGACATTTTTGTTATGTCTAATTCTTTCGCTACTAATTTAAATATATTAATACCTTTTTGTGATAATTTTATTAAACCTATATATTGTGCTTCAACTTCTTTTAGTTGTGTTGGTTTATTACCAATTTCAATAATTGTTCCATCGCTACCAAAACGTAAAGTTTCAACATCATTAAGCGGATTTTCCATTCTTTTTGACCATAATTGAAACCAATTATGATCGACTACGACCGAAATATCATTTTCACAATTAATTAATTTTTCAACAATAGTGGGATTATATACAATATCCGAATAAGATATTATTACAGGTCCTGATTCTAATGCTAAAAATAAACTAACTAACATATTAGTTGATTCATAATTTTTTGAAAATATTTTTTTAACAGGTTTCATTTGTAACTTATTATTAAGATATCCTGTTACAAATGTAATATTATCTTTATCTATTTGAGTTGTTAAAGCATTATAACAATAATTAATAATACAAACATCTTTATATTTTACCATACATTTAGGTATATTATTTGTTAAAGGACGTAAACGAGTTCCTTGTCCTGCACACAAAACAATAGCTTTACAGTCATCAATATTAAAATATTGTTTAAAAGTTGTTAAATCTTGAGGATGTCTTTCTGGATGCCACATACAACAAAAAGCACCAGGACATAAAAAAGCTTCAATGCATCCATCATTATCTTTTGCTAAAATTTTTTGATTTTCAAGATTATAAATACCATATTTATGATAACTATTTACTTGTTTTGGTAATATATAGTTACCATTATCAACTGTAAAACAATCATGCTTACAATTAATATGATTGTTTACTTTTTTAATAGTTGCGCCATAATATTCAGCTAATAATTGCGCACCTCTACAAACAGCAAATACTGGTATTGAATATAATATAGCGTTTTTATATAATTCTATTTCAAAATTGTCTCTTAGTTTATTTATTTTATTGGGACATACAGAATATAAATCATTACCACCTGATAAAATAATGCCATCAATTTTAATAAGATTTACTAAATCTGGAAAAACTTTAGAACAATGTGAAATAGGTATTAATTGTACATTTTTTATTTTAGAGATAAAATTATACCAATTAACATCCAAACATTCCTGTTTATCTCCATATTCTGTTTCTATCAATCGTTGAGTAATTAAAAAAATCATATTATTAATTTAATTACAAATGTTTATATATCAATTTAATGTAGTTCAGGATGTTTTTTTAAAATCCAATTTGAATAATATAGATTTAATATTTTACAACTAGGTTCCTTTGTTAAAACTCTTGCCAAAATTGGACCATATTGAACAATAGGAACAATTTTTTCATCTAAAATATAATTATTTAAAATTGATAAATCTCTATTTAAAAAATCTTTTTCATTTATTTTATAGGTAATATCAATCCCACCTAAATCTTTATTATTTTTATTTACATTTTCATAATGTAGTAATTTAAACCAATTTTTTCTAAAATTCATTTTTAATAACAAATATTTTTTTTCAGTAATTACAATTGTTTTGTACATCCAATTATGATCCCAAATTGGTTTTGCTATTTCATTGCTATTATTCCAAATATTATTAATAAATTCTATACCTTTATTATCAACTAAGAGAGTATCAATATCATCATCCCATAATATTTGATTATTTTGACGATGGTATCCTAGCAAATTACCCCAAATCAATGTATATAATACATTATTATCTTTAAACCAATTATGAAAAACTTCAAATAAATTAAATAATTTTGTCATATAATTAATATGATTATCTGAGAATAATTCAAATTGTTGATGATCTGTTTTTGTATCTTTTGGATATTCAATACCATCAACAATATAATTATTATTAAATTCTTGCTGTATTAGTTTAAGATTATTATAATATTCTCTGATTTTATTTGACATTTTAATATACAAACTTATATATTTTTTTATATATATTATTGCATATAATTGTGATAAATAAAAAAGTAGAATATTACAAAAAAAATCAAGTTAAGTAAAAATAAATTTTTAAATAATATGTTTCTTGAAATTATTGAAAAAAATAAATATAAAAACTCAACAATTCAATATTTTACAAACTAATTAATATAAATGATAAATTCACAATAAGATCAAAAAATTGGTCATCAAATATGTATTATAAGATTGTTAAGATTTTTAGCAAAATATTTTCAAAATATTTATTTATTAACGTTAATGTATAAAAATATATGTTTATACAGTAATAACAAACCAAATTATATAATAATTAATAAAAGAAAATTAACAGATTTTATTTATTATATATAATTTGCTTTATATATATAAATGACAAAAAGTATCAAAATATTATTAAATGAAATTTTTGAAATATTAACACAAACAACTTTAGACTCAAATTATATTGATAAGATTTACTACATAAATTTAAAACATAGAAAAGATAGAAAAGAACATATTGAAAATCAAATTAAAAAATTTATTGATCCAAACCTATCAATTACTACACGGTTTAATGCTATAGCAAATAAAAATGGATGTATTGGATGTTCCGAATCTCATCTTGCTGTAATAGAAGAATGTATTCAAAATAATTATAATAATGTATTAATATTTGAAGATGATTTTGAATTCATTATTGACAAATATGAATTTAAAAATTATTTAGATATTTTTTTTAAAAAAAATATTGATTATGATATACTTTTATTAGGCGTTAATGGACCTTCATTTGCAAATAAAATTGATTTTTTTAAAGTTACAAATAGTCTCACCACATCCGGATTTATTATAAATAATAGAGTTTTTAAACAATTTAGAGAAATATGTAAGGAAAGTATTTCTGGTCTAAAACAAAAAAAATCAGGATATTGTATTGATGAGTTATGGAAAAAAATACAACGTAATGGAAATGTATATACATTTCCAAAAAGAGTTGGAAGACAACGTTCTGATTATAGTGATATAATAAAAAAAAATGTTAATTATGGTGTTTAAATAAATTTTTATTTATTATATACTTCAAGGAACAGAACACTTTTACTTTATTATGTTGATACAATTATAAATTCAAATAATATAGTATTATCTGATGCTGCTTTTTTTGTTTATCATTACAATTAAAAATTACAACTAATAATTGTTTCTATATTAGTAGATTTACAAATAAAAGCTATGATTATTTTTACAGTAATAAATATGGATTTAAAAATAAATATGAATTTAAAAAATTTAAACAATTTAATTAATATATTATATATAATAACTTCATTAAATAAAAGCAAGTTTGGTAAAAGAAATTTTTCTTTCAAAATATTATCATAAATTAGGCATACGAAAAGATACGTTTTTATCAATTAGACACATATCCATTTTTCAGGAAATCTGTCTTTCTTTTGCTTTGTTGTCATATTTTGAAAGATTTTAGGACCAAACCATATAGAAGGATAAATTACAGTATTATTATTGTTAATATTTAAATATGCACTCCACCAACTAAAAGTAGAATTTGCAATAATATTATTTTTAATTAAACTCATAATCAACATTTGTTTCCAATCTTCTATTTGATTATCTATCATCATAAATTCATGATTTTTAAACTTATTCATTAAAATATTTAATTTTTGTTTTATTATTTTATGATCGTTTGGTTCATAAAAAATTAAAAATTTTTTACATTCCGGATTTATTGTATTTAACTTATTAATTGCATTTACATAATAATCTATAGAAAGTATGGGATGACTGTTTTTACATTTTACATAGTCACCTATTCTGAAATGAATCGTTGCATCTGCTTTATTTATTAAATGTAGAAACTCATCTTTTACTTTATTTTGTAATAGTTTTATATTTAAAATTGATTTTAGTTTTTCAAAATTTTTTTCAAAAAAAAGATAACTTTGAAAATAACCATCCATAATAATTTGATCACACTTTTGAAATGGTAAATTATAATATCCTAAATCATTGCAATCTTTTATCGTAAAAGATTTAGTATTCTTAGGTTGTTTAAATAAAAAAAAAATTGATTGAAAAATATTAGAATTATATCTATTTGTATAGTTAGTTATATATATATTGTCAAAAGATATATTATTATTAATAGCATATGACAAACCTGTCATTATTTGATACATTTGATTTCCAAGTCTTCCTTTCAATTTTATATTAAGTTTTGTCATTTCTTTTTTAATATGTAGCTTTCTATCTGTAAGTTTATCAAGACTATTAAGTATATCAAAAATATCATTTAGTGCTGATTGTAATATTTTAATATTCATTTATTATTAACTTATATTTATATAATCCAATAAATATTTTACCTATATCGTATTTTGGTATAAAATCTGTTAATACAATTTGATTTAAAATTATTTATATTTAACTTTGTATAGTTTTTTTAATTATTAATCTGTTTTATATTTATAATTTTTAAAATATACACAATGTATTTTTGTAAAAATTAAAATTTATTATAAATTGAATAGTAAAATGACATTATATTATTTTTACATATATTTGTTTAAAACCATTATTCATTAAAATAGATACTCTATGACAACCATCGTTTATTAAAAATTTAGAATTTGTTTTAATATACATTGTTGGATTACTATTATATTTTTGACAATCAAATTTTTCTATTAAATTTTCAAATGAACTTGGACTATGATTACATTTTAATTGTAAACCCATATATTGTTCATAATATTCTTTATATATATTTTTATTTCCTATTACATATTGATAATGGGGTGTATCTTGAATACTCATTATTTTACAATATACTTTTTTATTTATATTATCAAATTGTAAAATATTACATTTGATATCATTAATATTTATTAACTTATAATTATTAGATTCTTTTTCAATTTTATCATATTCATTGAGATTAGTTTCCAATTTCAAAAATTTTAAAATATTAATTGTTTCTTTTTCTGTATCACTTGTATGTATTACATGATCATGAGTAATACCTTTTTCTAATTTTGGTGAAATTTGAAAATTTGAATTTGTATGTTTTGGATTAAATTCATTCCTTATACACCATTTTAATTTTTCAATTGATTGACATTTATTTTCATTATTAAGATTTACACCCTTGAAACTTTAAAATGGGACAAATATTTTTGATTAAATCGTTTAAATTTAGAGAAATTTTATATATTATATAATATATAATGTCAATTTATAAAAGATATATAGATTTTATAAGGGACACTCAACTACAGTTACAACCAAAAGACTGGAACTTTAAAAAATGTAGTGATTATATTTATATGCTTGAACATGTTAATTTTAATCAAGGCGAACAGTACCTAAATGTAATTCAAAATAAGTTTAATACATTTTATAAAAATAATTCAGAATTTTTAAAAAATTTATGTAATTTAAATGACAAATATGGACAAACTATAAAATATTATTTTAAAAATTTTATGACTTGTAGTCCAACTAATTTAAGATATATATTACACTCTTTATTAATTTTAGAAGATATGAAAAAATATAAATTAAATAATGTTGACATTATTGAAATAGGCGGTGGTTACGGAGGATTATGTTTTTTTATACATAACATAGCCCCACTATATGAAATTAATATTAATAGTTATACCATATTTGATTTATTAGAAGCATCTCTTTTACAAGAAAAATACTTAAATGCATTGAATATAAAAAAAACCTATTTTTACCAGTTAGATAATTTTCATAATCTTAAAAATAATAGTTTTTTAATAAGCACTTATGCTTTCAGCGAAATACCAATGTCTATACAAAAGGAATATAGCGAAAAAATAATTAATCAGAAAACTAATTTTGGTTTTATAGCTTGGAATAAAATTCCCGTATATAATTTTGTAGAAAATAGCATAATAGAAAAAGAAAGAGAATATCCATTAACCCATCAATCCCAAAACTATTATGTTAGGTATTACCCAACACACAATTTATAACTCTTTAACTTTCTTGTTCTATTCTTTTTTAAAAGTTTATTTTTCATATTATAAGCATATTTAAAATAATTTTCATAATTTGTTTTCTTTACCTTATTAATAGATTTTCCCACTTCTAGTTTCAATTCATTAAATTTTAATACTTTTTTATTTAACTTTAATGTATGTTTTATTTGATTAAACCACATTTCAATTGCATTGGTTTTTGGTGTATATGGAACTGTAAATAAATATTTATTACCACTATCTATAATTGCTTGTTTAACTAAATTATTATTATGTGTTCTTGCATTATCTAAAACAAGTAAATGGTTATTATACTTTTGAAAAACAATATTTTGTAAAAATTCTATAAATCTTTCTTTTGTTGAACCACCTTTTTCATATAATATCCATCCCAAACATTTTTTACTAGATATAGCAGATAATAATGTAAATTTCTTGAATACGAAATTATTATTTGTTTTTATAACACATCTTTTACCACGATCGCATCTTGAATATTCTATTATCATTGCTGGACTAATAGATGTTTCATCTATACTAATAATTTTATTTAATGGATATTTTTTAATCTCTTTATAGAATTTAGTTAATTCTATTTTTTTATTCACAGGTTTATTATATTTTGTAGTTGGAAAATGTTCATGTCTAGTTCTTTTTCTTGATTTATTATTATCTCTTAATACTTTATCTAACCATTGTGGCGTTACATCAAAATCTTTGTATTTTTCTTAATCTGTTTTGATAATTATAGCATAGTAATTTGTTCGTTTTCTTTTAGTAATTGTATAGCATAATCTACTTGCTGTTTTGTAATTTTATAAGAAATTGATTTTCTGTTATATCGTTTTATAGATTTATCATTATTATATCTTTGAACCCATCTAGATAAAGATTGTTTTTTTACAACTAAAAATGTTACACACATAATCCATACTTATATCATTATCTAAATAATAATTAACAGCACTGATTTTATAATCTTCACTTTTATGTTTAGACATAATTATATACTATTAAATTATATATTTTTGTTCCATTTTAAAATTTCAAGGGTGTAAATCATGATTTTTAAAAATAACAAGTATGCATTTTTTTCAAATTGATACAGATGCTTACTTTTAAAAATATTTTATCAAAAAAAAATGATTACATAAATATTAAAAATATTATAACTATGAAGTTCATCATCCTTATCCTAACTTTCACTACTGTTAATGCCTCCTCTTTCTTTACCATCAAACAAAATGAATGTATTCGCCAAAAAGAAATTTTTGTAAAAGAACTTAAACAATGCCAAAAAGAAGTCGCTGATGGAATATACGCTCTTACCAATATTCCTTGTGCTGATAATAAAGCTATTGATCTACCTTTCTATCTTAAAACCAATCGTAAAAAATGCGTCGATATTGAACTATTGACCAACAAAATGCAATCAAACATTAATAATGATAAATATGATGAATCGTGTGAATATACATTGTATAAATCTAACCAATTTATTAGGAAATCTCTACAAAACTGTAAGGATATTAAAGAAGAATATAGTGCTTTGGCTACTACTAAGTTTTGTCCGGTTGGAACTAGTTTGAACTGGTATTCTACTGCACAAACTAGTAGTCCTCTATCTCAAATCGCACGTGGTCCTCAATGTTTTGTATGTGGTGAAGATCATTTCAGGACTAAAGAAATGTCCAAATGCACTAAGTGTCCTTCGGGTTATATTGCTACGGGTGATAAGAATGATCACTGCACCCTATGCACCGAAACAATGTTTAATAATAACGAATGTTATAGACCTTCTACTGAATTCTGTGCTTTTAATTACAAACTTGCTAATACCGATAAATATACTACTAATCCAATTGCTTGTAGAATCTGCGATGAACCTGGAACATTTACCAAACATATGAATCAAAATATTGAATGTGATAAGTGTCCGGAAGGTTATATTTATAATGATTATAACTGTATTCCGTGTCCTGTAGGTTCTTTTCAATACAACAATGTTTGTATCGAATGTCCTGAGAAAACTTTTAATGATAAAATTGGAAATAATATGTGTTATCCTATTACAGATGAATGTCCTGTAGATTCTAGAGCTAACTTTCCTGGAGCAACACATTGCAATTCTGAAACATATATTGAAAAAGCTCAAAGACTTTGGTATATTACCATAGTTATGATGATATTGGTATATACTCTGTCATACACTGGATTGTAAGTTATCAATGTATAATTTATGTTCATTTTCTATTGTTGATAAAGTATCATTAAAATCTTTTATCAATTGATACTTTCTTCGGGATTTTATCTTTTTTACATTAAAATATTCGTTTTTTATTTTTGCATTATTTGTTGTTAAATATGTAAATGTTTTTGTATATTTATCAAATGAAATATTATTTTCAATATATTGTAATGATAATTCATCTAATATAACAATTGATTTTGTAATATTAACCACATAATTATTAATATATATTTTCCAATAATTAAATATAGATTTGATATCATAAAACATCTTTATATTTATTAAGATTTTCAATCATTTTTAATAACTTATATGTTTTAAAGATCTGAAAATATTTATATAATATTAAATTATTATTATTTACAATTTCATAATAATATTTCAAATTACTATTAACATATTCAAAATCTTTAAAATCTTTCTTAATTATTTTTTATAATAAAATATCACCTAATACATTATTTGTATCATATATATTTATTATTAATGGAATACCTTTAACATAATGAAAAATAAAATCTTTATTTATTAAAGGATTATTCGTGTTATTTATACATTCAGTTTGTATTATATAACCATTATACACTAATTGTATTTTAATATCATTATTTGAAAGAAAATCTATTTTTTTTTTTAGATATATATTTTAATAAAGTTATCTTTATAATATTCATTTATACTTTATTTATATAAAATGTCTATTGCTTATAAAAAATTTAATGTTGTTAAAATTATATTAAATAAATCCATTTTTGATGATAATGTTATACATAAGATCTTAACTTATTATTGGAATATCTTAGAACATAAAAAAAAAGTTCTATTACCGTGGATTGATTTAAATAAATTATATTGGGATCAATTATCCAAAAATATTAATGCTATCGATCTATTACGTGAAAAAATTAATACTGAGAAATTATTAAATCCTAAAGAATATTACAAATTAGGATTATTTGACGTTGTTGATTGGCAAAATTTATCCGCTAATCCAAATGCCATAGATTTATTAAAAGAAAATAAAAATAAAATTGTTTGGAATTATTTATCTAAAAATCCAAATGCTATTGATTTATTAAATGAAAATCAAGATAAAATTGATTGGGACGCATTATCTTCCAATTCTAATGCTATAGAATTATTACAACAAAACGCTGATAAAATAAATTGGAATAATTTTTCATTAAATCAAAATGAAAAAGCAATAGAATTGTTATCTAACAATTTAGATAAAGTAAATTGGTGTAATTTATCTAGTAATCCAAGTGCAATCAATATATTGTTAGATAACTTTGATCATATAGAAACTGATTCATTAATATATAATGAAAATGCTATGGATATTTTATGTTTTTTTATTATAGATTGGGATGTATTATCTATTAATTCGGATTATATTGAATTACTTGAAGAAAATATAGATAAACTTAATTGGTCTTTATTATCTGAAAATCCAAATGTTATTCAAATATTAGAAAAAAATCAAGATAAAATAAATTGGTATAGATTATCTTCAAATCACGCAATCTTCGAAAATGAACAAATACCTATTATATAAACTCATATAAACATTAAGTAATAAATACTTACTGTGTGATATTAACACACAATATTGCTTCAATAGCTCAGTTGGTTAGAGCATCAGACTGTTAATCTGAGGGTCGTAGGTTCAATCCCTACTTGAAGCGTATCTTTTTTTCAAAAGATATTTACTTATTAAAATAAGTATCTAATTGTTTTTTCAATGATGGTTTATATTTAACAATTCCGCTATCCCATCTTGATTTAATTATTTGCCATCCGGGAGGTTTTCCATCCCCATAACATTCTAAGTTTAATTTACAATTATCTATACAATTTGTATTTGTTATATATTTATTTATATTACTAATTATATATTTATCTGTTTCAATGTTATTTATTTTACTAATTAAATTATTATAAATAAAATATTTTATTCCAAAAATACTTAATACATTAAGTCCTTTCTTTTTACAAAATGATATACATAAATCACTACTATCATATATATCACATATATTTTTATTATTATAAATAATTGTTATATAATTCTCATTTCTTTCTATAGTTATTTCATATTTCTTTAATTTTTTTATTATTTTATTTATATCTTTTGTAAAAAAACTTAAATATGCAGTCTCATTATTAATACTATAAAATTCATTTTTATTATTTAATAATTGTAACTCATAATATCCCAATATTGGATATCCTTTTTGCTTACATTCGCTTAATAATAATTTTAAAATATTATATTCTTCTTCTGTTGGTTCAAATAATTTTATTTTCTTTTTATTATACTTTGTTATACCATAAATACTATTAAATAAATTATATCTTTCATATGTTTTACTTAAACGGAAATATGATATATGAGGTTGTGATAATTGAGCACACATATCACATATCAATACCTCCGGACCTATTACCAACATTCCTTCTTTTTTTTTTATAAAATTTAAATACTTTTCATATTTATCTTTAGATAAATTAGTTATATCAAATACTGGTAAGTTTTCTACAAATATTTTAAAAGTGTTTTGGGTAAATGCAGCTTCTCTTAATTGAACATATTTATATTTATGTTTTGTAAGTAAATCAACTAACTTTATACCATAATTATAAGCATCATTGCTATAAACATCATAATCAAATATTTTTTCGTTTTTTTTATATATTTTTTTACTTGTTGGTAATAATAAATTAATTGCAGTTCCACCATATAATATTAATTTATTTTCAATTATAAATTTTTTAATTATTAATTTAATTTTATTAGTTTTTTTTACATAATTTAATTCCATATTATTTTCATAATTTTTTATGATTGTTTCAAAATGTTCTTTACAATCTTCTTTCATTGTTTTAATTTGTTTAAAATATAATAAAGTAAAATGGATAAAATTAAAGATAAAACAAAAGATCAACCTAAATTAACAAAAGATCAACCTAAAGATCAACAGAAATTAACAAAAGATCAACCTAAAGATAAACCTAAATTAACAAAAGATCAACCTAAAGATCAACAGAAATTATCAAAAGATCAACCTAAAGATCAACCTAAATTAACAAAAGATCAACCTAAATTAACAAAAGATCAACCAAAAGATCAACCTAAATTAACAAAAGATCAACCTAAAGATCAACCTAAATTAACAAAAGATCAACAAAAATTATCAAAAGATCAACCAAAAGATCAACAAAAATTATCAAAAGATCAACCAAAAGATCAACCAAAAGATCAACCAAAAGATCAACAAAAATTATCAAAAGATCAACCAAAAGATCAACAAAAATTATCAAAAGATCAACCAAAAGATCCCAATACTAAATATTTTTTATTTAAATGTGGTCCAACTGGTTCAGGTAAATCAATGATTGAAACTGAAATAGATAAATATTTAAAAGAAAAAACAGAAATTACTGATAATATATTTACACATAAAGATACTGTAAATTTAAGTATTGATGATTTAATTGAAAAAAATCCATATTTTAAAGAAAAGGTAGATTTAGTTTTTAAGAAATTATTTGATAAACATAAATTAAAAATTAAGAGACAAATCAAAAAAGAAGAAGAAATAATAGGGAAAACAAGAAAAGATAAAGTAAAATCAATACAATCAATCGCAAATGAACATCTTATTAAAATTATAATTGAACATTTTGATAATCCATCAAAAGAAATAATAGATGAATTAAACGTTATATATCAAAATGCTAGAATTAATACATCGTGTGTTAAAGGTAATACATATGGTAGAATAACACGGCAAACTGCTAAAACTATTAAAGATAGTTGTGAAAATCTTAGAGATGAATTACTAAAAAAAGCATTGGATGAAAATAAAAATATAGTATTTGAAAGAACAGGTAAAGATTTTCCAACAAAGTTATTCAAGAAATTTCCTAAAATTGCTGAATATAATATAATATTTAGTTGGTCTGTTGTAAATATCTGTGAATTATTACATAGAAATAAAGACCGTGTTATTAAAAAACTAGAAAAATACTTTAAAATCAAAGATGATAGTCCAATTAAATATAGTAGCATTTCTGATTTTTTAAAAAGTAAAATATTACCTATACCAAGATTACCTGATACGAATGAAATAAAATATAAAAAAGCATTATTAGATATTATAAATACATTTAATATTTATTTTTATAATAAAAATAATTATAGACAAATCGTTATTGATAATAATTATGAACCATTAATTGTATATGATAATAAATATAATAATCCAACTGAAAAAGCAAATCCATTACTTAGATATAATATTGATGATAAATGTTAAATATATATATCATTTACTATTTCAATTACTTTATGATGTTCATATACATCACAACTAAATCTAAATAACTTTTCAAATTCATAACTTTCATATTTTTTTATACATCGTAAATAATTTTTATTATTATAATATGCATATTTCATATCATATGTTTTATTTGATATTAATAATGTTATTTTTTCATATAAATTATTTGGTATAATTATATCTGTATCTCTAACAGTTAATACATCAACGGAAACTAATTTTGGCATTATATAATAATATAAATAACTTCATTTTTATATTTGCAAAAAAAATGATTTACAAATAAAATAATTAAAAATGTCTGCTATACAAAAATTCAAAATTGTTAACATTATATTAAATAAATCTATTTTAGATGATAATGTTATTAATATAATTTTACAACATTATTGGAATATATTAGATTATAAAAAAAAAGTATTGTTAAATTGGATTGATACTAAAAGATTACATTGGGATGCGTTATCAATAAATCAAAATGCAATTGATTTATTAAAAGAAAATCAAAATAAAATTAATTGGGAATATTTATCTACTAATCCAAATGCAATTGATTTATTAAAAAATAATCAAGATAAAATTAATTGGTGTTTTTTACATTCTAATCCAAATGCAATTGAAATACTAAAACATAATCAAAATAAAATTGATTGGTGTATGTTATCTTCAAATATAAATGCAATAGATTTAATTAAAAAACGTATTACATATGAATATAAGTTAACATTCGAAGAATATATAAAATTAAAAAATAAAATAAATTGGAATTCCATATGTAAATATCCATATGTTAATGTTGTTCATATATTAAAAAAAAGAATACAATATGAAAAAAAATTATCGAAAAGTAATTATAATAAATTGGAATATAATCAAATTATAAATTGGAGAAATATTTCTGCAAATCCAAATGCAATTGAATTATTAAAAGAAAATCAAGATAAAATACATTGGGATATATTATCTTCAAATCCAAATGCAATTGAATTATTAAAAAATAATCAAAGATATATTAATTGGTTAAGATTATCTAAAAATTCAAATGCAATTGAATTATTAAAAAATAACAAAAATAAAATATATTGGGGAGAATTATCAGAAAATCCAAATGCTATCAATTTAATTAAAGATAGAATACAATATGAAAAAATAACAATTTCACATTCAAATAATTATATTAATTGGTTTAAATTATCTTCCAATTCAAATGCAATTCAAATATTAAAAGAAAATGAAAGCAAAATAAATTGGAGTAATATATGTACAATAACAGACTCATATGATAGTATCAATCTTTTAAAAGAAAAAACAAAATATAAATTACAAAATAACTTTATTGAAATTAATTGGTATTTATTATCAAGTAATCCTTTAATTTTTGAGGATGAATCGATGCCTATTATATAAAAAATAATATCAATTAATAATATATATATTTTATTTGTATGTCTTATTTTAATAATAATATTACATTTAAGATCTTAATTATAAAAATAAATGATTATTTATATAACATTGTTATAATGTAAATATAAGTTGTAATGGATTTATTTAAGAAATAAAATATATTATCTAAATAAATCTAATATATAAAATAATATTTTTATAATTAAGATCATTAATGAGATCTTTATTATTGGAATTATATGATGATTGGTTTTTTACTAATAAAAAATATTGGTTTACAAAGGATTTAGAATTAGATATTTATTTATGCGATAAATATTTTGATTTATTAAATTATAATGATGATAATAATAATTTTGCAAAAAATGAATTAATTGCATTAATTATAGTATATGATCAGATACCAAGACATTATTGTAGAGTTTATGGAGAAATAGATGTTAATTTTTATTCTAAAAAAGCTACATTGATATCAGAAAAAGTATTAGAGAAATATGATGATTTAACAATAAATGAATTATGTTTTATTTATTTACCATTTAGACATATTAATGATGTTATATCTATTTATAAAATTATAAGATTATTTATTAATTTATATAATAATACAAATAACTTAGATAAAATAACTTGTAAAAAATATATTACAAATACACTTAATAAATCTTATAAAATTATAAATAATTTTTATTATAATTTAGATATTGTTCCAATTCATATTGTAAATAAAGATATATTAAGTTATTATACCATAAGCAATTCAACAATAGATATTGAAGATATAATTAAAAAAGAATATGAAAAAATTAAAACAAATGAAATAATTGTTGTATCTTTATCAGGTGGTGTTGATAGTATGGTTGCATTATATATATTAAATAAATATCATAAAAATATAATTGCTTTACATATAAATTATAATAATAATGAATATTCAAATGATGAATTACAATTTGTTAATTATTATTGTAATTATTTAAATATTAAATTAATATTTAGAACAATTGATGAAATATCAAGAGAAGAATGTATTCATAATGGATTACGAGATTTATACGAAGATATAACTAAAAAAATAAGATTTAATATGTATCATTTAGTAAAACCAAAATATGTATTATTGGGACATAATAAAGATGATTGTTTTGAAAATATTATAACAAATATTGGTAATAAAAATAATTATGATAATTTATGTGGAATGTCAATATTATCTACAATAGATAATTTAGAATTATGGAGACCAATGTTAAATATAGAAAAAAGTGAAATTATAGCATATGCAAATAAAATTAATATTCCTTATCTTAAAGATAGCACGCCAAAATGGAGTGTAAGAGGAAAAATAAGAGATTGTGTAAGACCAGCATTTAATAAAATAAATAATACAAATATGATTGAATCTTTTTTTATTTTAAAAGAAAACTTAAAAGAATCAAATATGATAATAACATTAATTGTAAATAATTTAATTAATAAATTATCATTTAATAATAATATATATGAAGGATTATATACAAAAGAAGAAATAAAAATGCTTAAATATATAACTGTTTCTAAAATATTTTTTAGAAAATTAAATATAAAAGTTTCTTATAAAACTTTAAAAGATTTTGCAAATATAAATGATCGTAAGTTTATTTTAAATAAAAATAATAATATTGTGATTAATAATGAAAAAATTATAATTTCATAGAAAAAAATTAAGATATTTATTTGATTCTTTACATTCTTTACATCTTGATTTTACACGATTATGAATACATATTTGTGATCCATTACAATCTTTACATCTTGATTTATTTTTTTTATGAATACATATTTGAGAACCATTACATTCTTTACAATATGGTTTAAATTTTTTATGAATACATATTTGTGTTCCTTCACATTTTTTACATTGTGATTTTTGATGATTATGAATACATATTTGTGTTCCTCCACATTCTTTACATTTTGATTTATCTTTATTATGTTCGCAATTTTTACTTGGCATAAAATATTATATATATATATATCATTTTTTTATATACGACTAACCGTAAAATAATTACACTATTTGTTTTATTTATAATCAAAAACATATTAAATATGATCATTAGTGATATTAATATTTTGTTTTTTTTAGTTAATTCGCCTAGAATTTTAATAACTGAAAAAGTATGTATATTGTAGGTTTAAACATTTTATACAATATTACTTATAAATAAAATTACTATTTAAAATAATAAATAAAAATGAAAGCAAACTAAATAAAAATAATAATGAAAATTTTAGCTAAACATACAGATGGTTATTATTATAAAGCTAAAATATTAAGATATTATTCTAAATATAGTTGTTATATAGCTTGGGATGATAATACCACGAAAGATCGTATAAAATCAATAAAAAAAATAATTAAAATACCAAATAAAAGTAAAAAAAATGTAGGTATTGATTATATTTTAATATCTGCATTATTATTAGAAGGAACGTAGATTACAATAATGTATTATTATTTAATGGTAATTAGTAGAATTATTATTGTTATAACTATAATATTACTACAAAAATATATTAGTTTCAAAGGTAATATATTTCCAATAATAACATCAATAGTGGCTGGTATAATATTATTGTTTTATGGTATAATAAGTAAAGAAATATATAATATTGATAACAATAATTACAAAATATTGTTATTAGGTGGTGTATTATTAGCTTTATGGACTTATACAACTTATTATTTAATAAATAATACATCTCATCCTGGATATTTTAAATTATTAGCAATATATGAATTAATTTTATTACTTATTATAAGTTTTATATTTTTTAAAGCTAGAATAGAATTAAAACATTGGATTGGATTTATATTTATAATAATAGGAACTGTAATATTATGTATATATTGATCATTTATAAAGAATTATAAGAAATTATAATCCTTTATATGGGGTATATAAGGAATTATAAGGAATTATAATCCTTTATATGGGGTATAAGGAATTATAATCCTTTATATGGGGTATAAGGAATTATAAGGAATTATAATCCTTTATATGGGGTATAAGGAATTATAATCCTTTATATGGGGTATAAGGAATTATAAGGAATTATAAGGAATTATAAGGAATTATAATCCTTTATATGGG
>Ga0222716_10000898_pt1 | contig 25247 bp, 27 predicted proteins | sample C33_13DmetaG_FD_165044 | JGI IMG/M metagenome (GOLD analysis project Ga0222716, IMG submission 165044) | Estuarine water microbial communities from San Francisco Bay, California, United States - C33_13D | ecosystem: Environmental > Aquatic > Marine > Unclassified | place: USA: California... | reverse complement strand
ATACGCCAAACGCGGCTTCACCACGATCGAGCAAGCCCGAGCATAAGCGCAAAGCATAAGCGCAGATTCCATCAAGGGAGGTCTGATAGTAGTAGCCAGGGAGAGCAGATCAAGCCGTACCGTGCCACGTAAAAAGGCAAAAACATTCCAGGAAAAACGTAAAAAAAAGGGGGCCCTGGGGTAAAACAAAAGCGTTTATTATTTTTCTATGCGGTCGTAAAACGATATATAACCCCATAGTTCCCTGTATCTAACAAAAAATTTTTTTCAAAAAATTCTAAAGATCCGCAGTGCGACAATAGGTAGTTATATATAATAGTAAGAGGCTAACGTCACATTATGAGAGCATGTAAATATACGGTATCACGCGTGAGTATATAAGGTATCAAATATAACGTAAAACTACACACTATGGCTTATACACAAAAACAGGGTAGAGATCCTTTACCTAAAACAGGTAATGGTATTACAAACTTACTGCTAAGAGGAGCAGGAGCAGCAGGTGCTAAAGCATCTATATCAAACGACTCTATACCGTCCGCTAAGTACACCAGACCTGTGCCTGCGTCTAAAAAAACTAAGGTAGCTTCCTCCCCGGGACCTACTAATTCTATGCATCTTCCTAGTATGGTTAAAGCGTATCCATCTAAAAAGAAAGGTAAATTAAAACGTGCTCGTACTGGTATCAGAAGCATTTCAAAAAAGCTATAATAACAAATGGCACAAAAACTATCTCCCGGCGCAAGAGCTAGAAAAGCAGAAAGAGACTTATGTTATGCCAAAGGCTGGGTGTGGAACCCAGAAACAGGTACATGCTCTAAATCTGGCAGTGGAAGATCAACATCTAAACACAAGAGAAAAGAGAAAAAGGCAGAAAACCAGAGGATAGGACAAAATAGTACATCGGACATACATCATGTTAATGGTAAAGTAGGTAATACTAAAAGAGTTCCCATATCTAGCAATAGAGATACATTTAAAAACGGTGATCGTAAGAAAAAGAAAAAAACAACTAAAAAATAAAACATGGCAATAATTTATTCATACCCGACGGTAACTCCTGAGTCGGGAGATTTAATAATAGGTACTGATATTACAGGTAAAGTAACAAAAAACTTTACAGTAGGATCAATAATTGACTTGGTAGAAAAACCTGATAATGTAAACGGTACAGTTAACACAATACCCGTATTTACAGATGCTAAGACTATAGGTAATTCTATTATCACTCAAGACTCAGGTGCTAATGGTGTTGGTATAGGTGGAGACGCTGAAAACAATAGAAAACTTAAAGTACATGGTAATTCTTCTGTTGATGGAAACTTATATCTTTCAGGAGATGCAAGTGACTACTCAATAGAGGTTGGTCAAAGTAGAACGACAGAAGGAGTAGCGCTTTTAGATTTAACTGGGGAAATAATCCCTGATGATTATGGATTAAGATTGATTAGATATGGAGGAGAAAATGCTGAATCTGCAATAATTCACACTGGTACTAGTAACTTAAGAATAAGGACAGAAAATTCAGCAGACACTGTATTTGAGAACACTAAAGTTGGTATTGGAACAACTACACCTGGCAGTAAGTTGGATGTTAACGGGGATGTTACTGTTTCAGGTAACATAGACGTAAGTGGTGAAATTATTCAAACCTCAACAGGAAACGAAAACTCTTTTTCTTCTGAGCTTAACATGAATAGTAATAAAATTAACAGTCTTGCCGACCCAACAACTGATCAAGATGCGGCTACTAAAGCTTATGTAGATGCTGGTGATGCTAGTCAAGTAACAGGAACTGGTACAACTCAAACTTTACCACTATGGTCAGAGGGGCCAAACGGGGTGTTAGGTGACTCTGCTATTAAACAACATAATGGTAACAATATTACTATAGGAGCATTCCCTAGCGATACTTCAGAAGGTAGCTATACTTTATCTGTGGGTAACGACAACGACTTTACTAGTGGCACGGCAAGAGTTTTAGCTGTAGGAGCTGATAATGTAGGAACATCGGTAGATGTTGTGGACTCAGCTGTTATAGGTTTATCTAATGAAGCTAACAGTAGTTATTCATTAACCGTTGGGCAAAGGAACCAAACAAATAGCGGAACTAGCTTTGTGGCTGGTGTTGATAATGTTACTTCTTCAGGCGTTCCAAGACAATTTGTAATTGGTAGAGATAACACCGTAGATTCTATTGACACTATTGTTTTAGGTGATAGAAATATAGTTGCGGAAACAGGTGATGGTTTTGGGTCTATGATGGTATTTGGGCACTTAAACAATGTTTTAGGTGATCGTATAGTTTGTTTAGGTACGTCTAATATTGCAAACAGCGACAATCAAGGGGCTTATATTATTGGTGCTGGTAATAGTTCTACTGCTGATAGAACATATTCAGTTGGTCAACAAAATGCAATTACTGGTAATGAGTCATACGCTTTTGGAAAGTCTAATACAATTGTAGGTTCTGCATCTGCGGCCGTTGGTACTAACAATAGCCTCAATGCCTCTGAAAAAGCATATGCATTTGGTTTTGGAAATTATAATATTAATTTTAAATCATTTGCAATAGGAGATAACAACGATGTTTTAGACAAAAAAAGAACTTATTTAATCGGTAGAGAAAATAAACCCGCTACGGACAATACTATTATTCTAGGGCAATTTTCTGACCCTACTGTTCTTAGGTCTGATAACCCAAACGGCAGGTCAACCGTAGCTTTCGGGGTTGGGGTAAACAATGAAACAAGACGAACAGCTTGGGAGTTCAGGGGCAAACCAACATCCGCGGGCGATACAAGTGCGGGTGACTCTATGCAGATTATGGCGTGGGCTTTGCTCTATAGCTCTTCTTATACGGATGACACGGCAGCAGCGGCAGGCGGAGTTGAAGTAGGACAATTATATAGAACTGGAAGTACAGTTAAAATAAGAATGACATAAAATAAAACAAATGGCAAATTGGAAAGTATTAGAAATGAATCACCGAGTATCAGATGGGTATGTAGCGGAAGTTACTACGGTATGCGAAAAAACAGACGGTCCTGGTTATGCTCGTAAAGTGTTTATTAGTGAATACGAGGGCGTACCGGGGGCTGACTATATTCCCTATGAAGATCTTACTGAAGAAGTAGTATTGAGCTGGGTTAAAGATGATCTGGGAGCAGGGGTTGTTTTACAAACAGAAACAAATATAGACGCAGCAGCTTTGGCTAACAAGGAAGCTATTGTTAATCCTCCGCTTAAAAAGGGGATACCATGGGTGTAAAAAAGAAAAAAACAAACAAAAAGTAATATATGGCTACAATATACAGTTATCCTAGAGTAGAAAACTTAACTGGAGATGATGTATTGCTTTTGTCAGATTCTACAGAGGAGCAACGCACGCTTTCTGTATCGATAGGACAGGTAACAAACTATGTATCTGGCTTTATCCAATTAGGTAATAATCCATCTGCTGTAGACTTTGTTTCAGAACTTCAGGATCATATTACAATTGAAAACAACACACTTACTATAAGTGGGTACGCTACAGATTCCTCTGTTGATACACTTACAGCCGCTGTAAATAGTAATACAGCAGATGTATCTCAAAACGCTGCTGACATAACAACATTAGATAGTTCTATAACTACAATTGATACTACAATTACAGGGGTTGAAGGAGATATTGTAAGTAATACAACAAATATAACAGCAAATGCTTCTAGTATTAGTACATTGCAAAATGATATAACAAGTGCCAGTGCTGACATAACCCAAAATGCAACGAATGTGACCTCTTTAACCTCTACGGTTAGCACAAACACGACAAATATATCAACCAATAGTGGAGACATTGCTTCGAACACAACAAACGTAGCAGCAAATGCTTCGAGTATAAGCACTTTAACCAATAGTCTAGCAACGGCTAATGTTGATATAGCTCAAAACGCAACAGATGTAACTAGCCTTACAGCTGATGTTACTACAAATACAACTAACATAACAAGTAACGATGCGGCTATTACAACAGCAAATACTAATATAGCTTCTAACGCAAGTAATATTACAACGCTAACAAATGACTTAGCAACAACAAACGCTAACGTAAGCCAAGCATCTACAGATATTACAACACTAGAAACTGATGTGGCTACTAGTGAAACAAATATTGCAACCAATACAAGCGATATTACAACAGCAAATACTAATATTACTACAAACGCAAATAATATAAGTACTTTAACAAATAATTTAAGTACAGCAGAGGCTGACATAGCTCAAAACGCGGCAGATGTTACTAGTCTAACCGCAGATGTTACTACAAATACAACGAATATAACTAGTAATGGATCAAGTATCACTACAAACACATCTAATATAACATCCAACGCTAGCGACATAAGCGCTCTTACTAACAACCTAGCTACCGCGAATACAAGTATACAGCAAAACGCTAATAATGTAACAAGTTTAACTAGCACTGTAACCACAAACACAGCTAACATAACAAGTAACGATGCAGATATAGTAACGGCAAATTCTAATATAGCAACAAACGCATCGGCAATTACTACATTAACCAACGATTTAGCGACCGCAAATACAGCAATTACTCAAAATGCCACAAATGCTACAAATTTAAGCAGTACGGTTACAACAAATACAAGTGATATAGCCACCGCAAATAGCAATATAACTACCGCAAACACAAATATAGCGACAAATGCGTCGGATATAACCGCGCTTACTAACAATTTAGCAACTACTAATACTAACGTTACTCAAAACGCAACAGATGTTACTAGTTTAGAAACTGATGTAACTACAGCAAACACTAATATTGCCACAAATGGAACCAATATTACCACTGCTAACACAAATATAGCTACTAATGCAACAGATATAGCTACTTTAACCAATAATCTTGCTACTACAGACGCTAATGTAACACAAAATGCTAGTAATGTTACCACGTTAACAACAAATGTGACAACAAATGCGACTAATATATCTAATAACGACACGGATATTACAACAGCTAACACTAATATTGCTACAAATGCAGCTGCAATTACAACTTTAACCAATAATCTTGCTACTACAGACGCTAATGTTACTCAAAATGCAACAGATGTTACCACGTTAACAACAAATGTAACAACAAATGAGACCGCAATAACTGCAAACGGTGCGGCGATAACAACAGCTAACACTAATATTGCTACTAATGCAACAGATATAGCCACTTTAACCAATAATCTAGCTACTGCAAACACAGATATAACACAAAATGCGTCAGATGTGACATCTTTAACATCAACCGTCAATACTAATACTACAAATATTACTGGAAAGCCAAATGTATACAGACAAGCAGCGGCACCTGCCGAAACAGTACCTGTTGGATCAATATGGTACGATTCTGATGATGGAAACAAACTGTATGTTTTAGTTTCTGGCTCACCTAACGTGTGGACTGTTACGGATAATGCTGGCATGGCAACTAATTCTACGGCTATATCTACAAATGCAACGAATATTGCTACGTTGACTAATAATCTAGCCACAACAAACACTAATGTTACTCAAAATGCAACAGATGTTACTAGTTTAACCACGAATGTAACAACAAATGAGACTGCGATAACTGCAAACGGTGCGGCGATAACAACCGCAAATACTAATATAGCGTCCAACGCTAGTGATATAAGCACTCTTACTAATAGTCTAGCTACCGCAAATACAAGTATACAGCAAAATGCAACAGATGTCACTAGTTTAACTACAGACGTTACAACTAATGAGACCGCGATAACTGCAAATGGCGAGGCGATAACAACAGCTAATACTAATATTGCTACAAATGCTTCGAGTATAAGTACTTTAACAAATGATCTTAATACAGCTGAAGCTGACATAACTCAAAACGCAAGTAATGTAACTTCATTAACTAGCACTGTGAGTTCAAATACAGATTCTATTGGTAATAATACTACAAATATAGGCACTAACGCAACGGCTATATCAACACTTACAAATGATCTTAATACAGCTGAAGCGGGTATAACCACTAATTCTGAGAATATAACATCATTAACTACATCTGTTGACGCAAATACAGGAACCATATCTGCAAACGCAACGGATATATCAACTTTAAATGCTGGGCTAACGACAGCTAATGATAATATAAGTGCTAACTCTTCAAGTATAACATCTGTAACTTCAACAGCAAACACAAATACAGGTAGCATAACCGCTAACGCTAGTACGATAAGTTCACTTACAGCATCTGTAAATGGAAATGCAGCAGACATAGCCAGTAATATCACGGCTATTTCTGATGAGGCCTCGGCTAGAGTAGCGGCGGTTGAAACGCTAACTACAGATGTAGCTGGGAACGCTGCTGATATAAGTAGTAATACCACGGCTATATCGGATGAAGAGTCAGCGAGAGTATCTGCTGATGAAGTAATACAGACAAGCGTTGATGGCAATGCTGCGAATATAACAAATAATGCCTCAGCTATATCCACAGAGGAGAGCGCAAGAGTAGCGGCAGACCAAGTGCTGGCAACAGACGTAGCCGGAAACACTAGTAGCATAACAACTAACGCCACCGCTATATCAACTGAAGCCTCAGCGAGAGCGGCAGCGGATTCTGCATTACAAACAGATGTAGATGGTAACACGTCTAGTATTACAACCAATGCTACCGCAATATCTACAGAAGAAAGTGCGAGAGCGTCTGCCGACACTGCATTGCAAACTGGTATTGATGGCAATACAGCTGGTATTTCGACTAATGCAACAGCTATTTCAACCGAATCCTCCGCTAGAGTAAGTGCGATAAGTGCGCTTCAAACAACTGTGGATGGTAACACTGCGAGTATTACAAACAACGCGACTGCAATATCGAATGAAACATCTGCCAGAGCATCGGCTGTAAGCGGATTACAATCATCAATAGGTGGGAATACGGCTAGCATTGGAGTAAACCAAAGCACTATAGCTACTGTAGACGGTAAGTTGAATTCTTCTTATGGAATAAACGTAGATGCAAATGGAGTAGTAGCTGGGTTAAAATTATTATCTGATGGTACAACTTCCGATATGGAATTCGCTGCGGACCAATTTAAGTTTACGAACGGCGCTGGTACGCTTACGCCATTTTCGATAGATACTGTAAATAATAAAATCAACCTTACAGGCGACGTTGTATTTAGTTCTAGCTATGGAGATTCAGACGTGCAGTCGTACATTGATACTGTAGGAGAGATATTTACAACCACAACAACAATCAGTGGAGGACAAATAACAACTGGTGTAATAAAGAATAGTGCTTTTTCAGGTAATTCCAATTGGAATACATTCTCAAATTCTGGTACAGGTATAAGTTTAGACTTAGGAGCAATAAACGCTGAAAAGTTTTTTATAGCACCTGACGGAACATCTTCTTTTACAGGCTCCCACGCTGGAGGTACTTTAGGTGGGTGGGAAATATCACCTAGTAGAATATATAAAGAATCATCACAGGGGGCAATAGGATTAAACTCAAATAGATCTGCTTTAGAAATATACGATACAAACGATGCTATCGTTGTTGATGTAAATAATAATAGTAGCTTAAGTAATATTACCGGTACTACTATATCTGGGACAAATTCTATTACAGGAACAACTATTAATACGTTTACTAACACGGACGTAGCGATAACTAATCAAAATCATTATATATATGAAGCTCAATCAACAGATCCAGCATTTTCTTCAAGTCAAATAAATTTTGCAGCATCCGCTGTAAACGGAGAAACAGTAAGAGTAACAGCTGATCTTGCTAGTAAAACATTAATAAGTACTACTGTTAGTTACAATGGACAATGGAGCGTTAGATTTAGAGGTACGCTTGTAATGAATGTATACAATTCAAGTACTAATGCTGTTGTTGCTACCACTCAAAAGTCGTACGATGAATCTATCCCTTATACTGGCGGAGACACGCCTTCTTTAACAATCACTGACACGTTTAGTGTATCTTTTACGTCTAATACAAATAATTATTACGTTAAATTTTATGTAACCAACGCTGATGCAAACTTTGACGGCGAGCCTGCACAAACAGAAGCTGATTTTTCAGGTTCTTTTAAAACCCCTAGTGTTTCTTCTAGCAACATTACTTTGGTAGCAGACGCTAATAAAACAGAAATAGCTCCAGGTGGATTTCAGGTAGTTAAAAGCGCTACACAATATTTTAGAGCGGATAGAAATGGATCTAGTTGGTTAGGTTCTTCGGGGGTTTGGTACCACAATGGCAGTATTGTACAATCATCAGATATTAATCAAAAATACAATATAAAACCTATTGATTTTAATTTAGATTTATTAGATACGATAAACGGGTATACATACAGCCAATTATTAAACCCTATAAATGAATTAGAAAATTTAAAATCAGAACATATACATACTACTGAAGGCGCTGGCCTTATGGCCCAAGAAATAGAAAAAATATTACCTTCAGCTGTAACAACAACAGAAAATGGCACTAAGGCTTTAGATTATTCAGCTACAGTTGGTTTGCTGTTAAGTATAGTTAAAAAATTAAATAATAAAATAGATGATTTAAGTTTTGAAATAGAAAGCTTGAAGCAATAGCTAAACAAATAGTAATTTATAGGGGAAACATGTAATAATACAACTATAATACTAAAATTAAATCTAATTAAATAAAATGAGTAACGCAATTGTAAAAAACCTCAGCTTCGGTGATGAGGCAAAAAATAATGTGTTTAAAGGTATTGACAAACTAACAAAAGCCGTAAGCTCTACATTAGGAGCAAGCGGAAAGTGTGTTATGCTAGAAAACGAGTTTGGGAAACCGGTTATTACTAAAGATGGTGTAACTGTAGCAAATTCAATAACACTTAGAGATCCTATTGAAAATATGGGTGCAACACTTCTAAAGGAAGCTGCTAGGCAAACTGTTAAAGAAGCTGGAGATGGAACAACAACAGCTACAGTCTTAGCGCACTCAATTCTTTCAAAAGCATACGCTGCAAATAACAGCGGATCGCGAGAAATGAAAAAAGGTATTGAAGAAGCTACTAAGAAAGTAATTAAATACTTAGAAAAGTTAGCAGTACCTGTAGAAGGCGATATGATCAACAATGTAGCTACAATTTCAGCTAACAACGATAAAGATTTAGGTAATGTTATTGCTGAAGCTTTTAAAGAAGTTGGTAAAAACGGAGTTGTAACAATGGAAGTATCAAATGACAGCAATACAAGCTACGAAGTAATAAACGGAGCAGCTATTGATAAACCTTTAAAAAACTTTCACTTTATAACAAACGAAAGCAAAAAAGAAGCTGTACTTGAAAACCCGTTAGTACTACTAGTTGAAAACAAAATAGAAAACATACGTAAAATACAAAGTGTATTAGAATACGTTATAAAAAACAACAAACCTTTACTAATTATAGGTGAAGCAGATGAACAAGTTGTATCTGCATTAGCTATGAATAAAATGAAAGGTAATATTAAGGTTAATATCATAGATACACCTGATTTCGGAATATATAGAAAGCAGAAGCTTCAAGACTTAGCGTTGCTAACAGGTGCTACGGTCGTAAATGAAGACCTTGGAGACGACTTAGATATGATAGAGGTAGAATTGCTTGGAACTTGTTTAAAGTCCATTACGAACAGCGAGGAGACTATTATACAAGTAGAAAATACTTCTAAAGAAGTTCAAGAAGTAATTAATGAAATTAAAGTTGAACTAGAAAACGAAGTTTTACCAGGTCATATAAATAGATTAGAAAAAAGATTAGGTTTACTTTCTTGTAAAGTAGCAGTTATAAAAGTAGGTGCAAGTTCAGAAGTAGAGCTTAAAGAAAAGCAAGATAGAGTAGAAGATGCGATGTGTGCTACAAAAGCAGCTATAAAAGAAGGTATTGTGCCAGGTGGGGGAATTGCTTTGTTAAACGCAGCTACAACAGTAAAAGCGTCTAACGAAAATGAAAAAGTATTATTAGAAGCTATAAAAGCACCTTACTTAACTATATTAAAAAACGCTGGTTTGGATGAAGTATATCCAAAAGGTAAAGGTAAAGGTATAGATGTTGTAACAGGTAAAAGCGTTGGTATGATTAAAAAAGGTATTATAGATCCTTTATTAGTTACTAAAAGTGCTTTAAAAAATGCAGCATCAGTTGCTACTACAATATTATCAACCGATTGTGTAATCAATAACTTAAGAGTAGAAGATGAAAGCAATAGGTAGAAACTTAATAATAAAAATCATTAAAGAGTCAACCACTAAAACAAAAGGTGGTTTGATTCTTAATGAAAAAAGTAGAGAGGATATAAGATATCGCAAAGCTACTATTGTATCGATCGGTGAAGAGGTCGTAGGGGTTGATAAAAACGATACAATCTATTTCGACAGAAATGCTGGACATGGAATAGAAATAGAAAACGAAAAGCTACACGTTATAAAAAATCAAGACGTAGTTGTTGTATTGTAATGCGAGTTAACGCTAAAGACATAAAAGAATTAAATTTATTAAAACATTACCGTGTAATACGTAAATGGGCATGTAGAAATAATGGGTTGAATGATGCAGATCTTGAACTACTTATTTATTTTGATTGCATGGATTATTTTACTAAACACGATTTTGAAATAGGTACATACGCTTATAGCTGGGATAATAGACGATGGAATAGGTTACTAAAAGAAGGTTGGATTGTTGTGTGGAGAAAACGCAATAGAACCACTCAGAAATATCATATATACAAAGTATCCTTTAAGTGTAAACAGCTAATAAGCCGAATGTATCGAATAATGTTAGGTGAAGAAGATATTCCAACCAGCGAAAAACGAAACAGTATAATGAAAGGTAAAACGTATACAGATAAAGTTTTACAAACAGCAATAAACAACGTTAATAAAGATAAAAGCAGATAACTATGCCAGATCCAAAAAAGAAAAAGAAAAAAGACGATAACAATCCTTACTCTTTAAAAAACATACAAAAATCTTACCCTAACGCAATAGCGGTATATCCTAGAAAAAATAGTTTAGGCTCTACAGTTATGTTTAAAGGCGGTGGAACTGTTAGTTTAAATAGAGGTCGTTATACGCAGAAGCAAGAAAGTTTAGCTAGCGCGATAAATAAGGTTATAAATAAAAAATAAAAAAAATTATGGGAGCAGCATCAGCAGCAGCGGCAATAGGACTAGGAAAAAAGCGCTACAATCAAGAAGGTTCTAATTTGGCAGGATCCGCTTTAGGGCAACTAGGCGCGCGGGTTTTAGAAAATAGCCAAAATACAGTTGGTACAGGTAGCTCGGATCCTTTTAACGGATCAAACCCTATGTCACCTACACCTAATATACCTATGTCTGATTCTTATAATTCAGCTGCTTCTACACCTGTTTTTCCTCCAGCTGCTCAAGAAAAAGCGGCGGCTGTATTTGGTACTAATGATCAAAGACAAGCTTCTACTAACGGGTTTAAGCAGGAAATTAAAGAAAGAATTATATCCGATATAAGTTCTTTATAAAATATACACCCAATGAGTTTTACCGATATAAAAATATATGCCCTAAATGGAAGTAGTTTCATGTTAAGCTTTACAAATATAGATGCAGCTTTAAAAATAGTACTTTTAAGTGTTTCAATAGGATATACTCTGCAAAGATGGTACTTAATGAATAAAGATAAAAATGATAAGTAAGCATATATCTTATAAAGAAAGTGTTCGCAGTTCGACGGCTACAAGGTTAGATATAGATAACACGCCTAGTGATTACCACATGTCTAATATGCAAGTTATAGCAGAAAATATATTTGAACCACTTAGAAAATGGGTTGACGGACCGATAAGAATAAATTCGTTTTTTAGAAGTGTTAATTTAAACGAAGCTATAGGAGGGAGCTCCAAGTCGCAACACTGTGAAGGAAGGGCTATGGATATAGATGATACTTTTGGACACAAAACTAATGCTGAAATGTATAACTACATTAAAGACAATTTAGATTTCGATCAAATGATATGGGAGTTTGGTGATGATGAAAACCCAGATTGGGTGCATGTATCTTATGTGTCGGAAGAATCAAATAGAAGCAGGTGCTTAAAAGCTTATAAAGAAAACGGCAAAACTAAATACAAAGTGATATGAAATCAAAAACTAAAAAAGACTCTTGTTACCACAAAGTAAAAAAATCATATAAAGTATTTCCATCAGCATACGCTAGTGGCGCTATTGCTAAATGCAGAAAAGCTAAAGGTAAAAAACGAAAGTAATGGCTGTTAGAAAAACTAAAAAAGGAGCAAGTCTTCAACGTTGGTTTAAAGAAAAGTGGACAGATGAAAAAGGTAATGTATGCGGTTCTACTAAAAACAAAAAAACTAAAAAATGTAGACCAAGTAAAAGAGTAAGCGGTAAAACACCTAAAACTTGGAAAGAAATGTCACCTGCTGAAAAAAAGAAAGCAGTAGCTGAAAAGAAAAGAGTAGGAATGGGTAAAAGAACATCATCATTAAAACGTAAAAAATAAATATTATGCCAAAAGTAGGAGGAAAGAAATTCGCGTACACAGCAAAAGGAAAAGCAGCAGCTAAAGCTTATGCAAAGAAAAAAGGTAAAAAAGTTACTACTAAAAAAAAAGTAAAAACTAAAAAATCTTGCGGTTGTAAACATTAATAAATATGGCAGATAAAAGTAAAATGGCTTGTAATAAGCCTAAGAAATCAGACCGTAAAGGTAAAAAGAAAATGGTTAAAGCTTGCGAAGGCGGTAAAGAAAAACTAATTCATTTCGGAGCTTCTGGGTATGGTCACAATTATAGTGCTGCTGCTCGTAAGTCTTTTAAAGCTCGTCATAAGTGTGGTACAGCTAAAAGCAAGTTAACAGCTAGATACTGGGCATGTAAGAATTTATGGGCTGGCAAAGGTGGGTCTAAGAAATCTAACCCATCAGGAGTTAGAGGTAAATATTAATATATGAGTTGGTTAAGTAGATTATTAGGCAGCGGAACCAAAGGTATTGGCTCATTAGCTAAAGATATACGAGAAGCTATAAAAGGTAAAGAACTTGATCCTAATAAAAAATTAGAAATAGCAGGTAAACTTGCAGAAGTTCAAACTAAAATAAACGAAGCTGAAGCCACACATAGAACTGTATTTGTTGCAGGATGGAGACCTTTTATAGGCTGGGTGTGTGGATTAGGTTTATTATACGCTGTTTTTATAGAACCTTTATTGAGGTTCGTGTTTACAGTAAACGGTTGGGAAATTGAGTTCCCACATATAGATACAACTATTACAATGCAAGTACTATTCGGAATGTTAGGATTAGTAGGAGCGAGATCATACGAAAAGAAAAACAATTTAACAAAGTAAACCTAAATTGCTTGAATTTTAGGTAATTATAAACAAATAACAATTAAATTAAATTAAATTATGTCAAAAATTAAAAAAGAAGAGTTAGAATCAATCGTATCTAAACAAAACGAAGCAAACAGTGTTATAACAAACTTAGGTTTATTGGAAGCTAAAAAACATGAGCTGTTACATACGTTCGCTCAAGTTAATGCACAGATAGAAGATATTAAGAAAGACTTAGAAGCTACTTACGGTAATGTAAATATTGATTTACAAACTGGCGAGTACACGGAGATCAAAGAAAAAGATGAGCAAGATAATTAGAAAAATAAGTATTGGCTCAGATTACAAAAATGACGCCATGCACTACGCTGTTAATCAGTCTGTGTATGGTGGTCATATTATAAAAGCTATATTGCACGACGAAGCTGATGGTTCATATAGTATTCACATTAAAAAGAATGATGAAGTACTACCTTGGAAAAAGTTTAATTGTAACATGGCTATATCTGTTGAATACGATTTAGAGTATTAATGAATAGCTTAGGTCAATTCATTATAAGACCTTTAAATGATAGATATAACAATCAAGTAAAGGTAGGCGATAAAAATCTTATTACTAATACAAAAGTAGAAGATTGGAGATCTGTTAGCAAGGAAGCTGTTGTTGTTTCAACACCTTCCGCTTTAAAAACAGATATAAGACCAGGTGACAAAGTAATAGTACATCACAACATATTTAGAAGATGGTACGACGTTAGAGGCGTAGAAAAAAACGGTTCTACATTTTTTAAAGATAATATGTACTTTACTAGTCCTGATCAAATATATATGTACCAAAAAAACAAACAATGGTACACTAATATGGATTACTGCTTTGTTGCACCTGTTGTAGAAACAGATGTTTTAAAGAATCAAAAAGAAAAAGAGCTTGTTGGTATACTAAAATACAGCAACAAGTCCTTAGAAGCGCTTAAAATAACCCCAGGGGACTTAATAGGGTTTACGCCTAACTCCGAATTTGAGTTTGTTTTTGATAACAAGCGTTTATATTGTATGAAATCTAATGATATTGTAATTAAGTATGAAAATAAAGGAAACGAAAAAGAATATTATCCTAGCTGGTCAAATAGCCGTTGAAGAATTGATTAAAGTAGCTAAAGAGGCTATTGTTGATTCTGATGATGATATTTCTGCAGACAGATTAAAAAATGCTGCAGCAACAAAAAAGTTAGCTATATTTGATGCTTTTGAAATTTTACAAAGAATTCAAGAAGAAGAGGATAAAATAAACGAAAAACCTAAAGAAGAAAAAGAAGAAAAAGCTTTTAAGGGTTTTGCAGAACGTAGATCTAAATAAGATGTACAAGCAAACTTTATATAGTGTAGAAGAAAACTACATTAAGCCTCAGGTAATAAAGCGAATGAATCGCTATAAAAAGTGGGAATATGGTTACAATGCTGATTATGACGTCGTGGTTATTAGCAAAACTGGAAAAATTGGAGAAATATATAATATCCAAAATCTTAGAATCGCTTTACCAGAAGCAACAAAAAATGTACAAAAACGTTCTGCTAAGAAAGAAGAACAGTTCTGGGAGGCTTCAGAATATCCGAAAGAATTAACGAAAATAAAAAGCGTTTTTGATTGGGAAGAGTATCCTCTTGATTTTAAAGAAAAATGGTTTGATTACATAGACCAGCAATTTACATATAGGGAAGAGGGTTTTTGGTTTTATAATAATGGTAAACCAACATATATTACGGGTACTCATTATATGTACTTGCAATGGACTAAGATTGATGTAGGGCATCCTGACTTTAGAGAATCGAATAGATTATTTTTTATATTTTGGGAAGCTTGTAAAGCAGATAGTAGAAGCTATGGAATGTGTTACCTTAAAAATAGACGTTCTGGTTTTTCTTTTATGTCATCATCCGAAACAGTTCACCAAGCAACTATGTCTAGTGACTCTAGGTTTGGTATACTTTCTAAATCAGGTAGTGATGCGAAAAAAATGTTTACAGACAAGGTAGTACCTATTTCTATTAACTATCCGTTTTTCTTTAAGCCAATACAAGACGGTATGGATCGTCCTAAAACAGAATTAGCGTATAGAGTACCTGCTAGTAAGTTAACTAGAAAAAAACTAGGCTCTAAAGATAAGCTAGAAGAAATTGTAGGATTAGATACTACGATTGACTGGAAAAATACAGGAGATAACTCTTATGATGGTGAAAAACTAAAACTACTAGTTCACGATGAAAGTGGTAAATGGGAAAAGCCTGATAACATATTAAATAACTGGAGAGTTACAAAGACTTGTTTAAGATTAGGTAGAAAAGTTATTGGTAAGTGTATGATGGGTTCAACGTCAAATGCTTTAGAAAAAGGTGGTAATAATTTTAAAAGTTTATACAATGCCTCAGATGTCAAGAAAAGGAACCGCAACGGGCAGACTAGCTCAGGATTATATTCTTTGTTCATACCTATGGAATGGAACTACGAAGGATTCATTGATACTTTTGGATTACCTGTATTCGACACTCCCGAAAAACCAGTCAAAGGAGTCGATGGAGAACCAATAGATTACGGAGTGATAGAGCATTGGGAAAATGAAGTTGAAGGTTTAAAAAACGATCAAGACGGATTAAACGAATACTACCGTCAGTTTCCAAGAACAGAGAAACACGCTTTTAGAGATGAAGCTAAAGAGTCTATATTTAATCTTACTAAGATATACGAGCAAGTAGACTATAATGAAGACTTAAAAAACACAGCGGTAGTTACAACAGGTAGCTTTGCTTGGGAAAACGGAATTAAAGACACTAGAGTAGTATTCTATCCTAATAAAGACGGTAGATTTAAAATATCTTGGGTTCCTCCGAATAATCTTCAAAATCAGGTGATAATAAAGAATGGTACTAAATATCCAGGAAACGAACATATGGGTGCGTTTGGATGTGATAGTTATGATATATCAGGTACAGTAGATAAAAGAGGTTCTAATGGAGCTTTACACGGATTAACTAAGTTTAGTATGGAAGATGCTCCACCTAACTGTTTTTTCTTAGAGTATATATCAAGGCCACAAACCGCTGAAATGTTTTTTGAAGATGTACTTATGGCTTGCGTTTTTTACGGTATGCCTTTATTAGCGGAAAACAATAAACCTAGATTACTGTATCATTTTAAAAGAAGAGGTTATCGAGGTTATAGTATGAATAGGCCAGATAAAGTTTGGAATAAACTATCTGTAACAGAAAAAGAAATAGGTGGAATACCAAATTCAAGTGAGGATATAAAACAAGCTCACGCAGCTGCTATTGAATCTTATATAGAAACCCACGTTGGTTATTTAGGAGAAGGTTATGGTAATATGTACATGCAAAGAACCTTAGAAGACTGGGCAAAGTTTAATATAAACAACAGGACAAAACACGATGCTTCCATAAGTTCAGGTTTAGCTATTATGGCTTGTAATAAAAACAGGTATACACCAGTAGCTAAAAAAGAATACAAAAGCATAAACTTAGGTATAAAAAAATACGACAACACTGGTGCGTCATCAAAAATTATTAAATAAATGAATATACAAACTAACACTAATAGTTCATTTCCTAGTCAAACAGTTAGCGATCAAGAAAAAGCAAGCTTAGACTACGGTATACAAGTAAGTAGAGCTATAGAGCAAGAGTGGTTTCAAAAAGGCGGATCAGGGAATAGATACGCTAAATACTACTCAAACTTTCATCAGTTAAGATTATATGCTAGAGGTGAACAAAGTGTTCAGAAGTATAAAAACGAATTATCAATCAACGGTGATTTATCTTATTTAAATTTAGATTGGACACCTGTACCTATTATATCTAAGTTTGTGGATATAGTAGCAAATGGATTATCTAATAAATCATATGACATAACGGCTTTTGCACAGGATCCTTTTTCTGTTAAAAACAGAACAGAGTATGCAGAAGCTATAGAGAAAGATATGAATACCAAAAATGCCCTTATTAACTTAAAGGAAAATTTAGGTATGGATTTTTCTCAAACTCAAGACTTAGAAAACTTACCAGAAACAAACGAAGAGCTTGATTTACACATGCAAATGTCTTACAAGCAAAATGTAGAAGTTGCTGAAGAAGAAGTTATAAACACGGTTTTATCCGCTAATAAATACGAAGAAACAAAAAGAAGATTAGCTCACGATTTAACAGTTATAGGAATAGCAGCTACTAAAACTAGATTTGAAAAATCTCAAGGAATAGTTGTGGATTACGTAGATCCAGCTTGTATGGTTTACTCTTACACTGAAGATCCTAACTTTCAAGACATATATTATGTAGGTGAAGTTAAAGCTATATCTATACCAGAGTTAAAAAAGCAATTTCCAGACCTATCCAATGAGGAGATGGAAGAAATAGAGAAAAACTCAGGAAGATCTCAATACGTTACAGGTTGGGGTAATTATGACGAAAATACCGTTCAAGTAATGTATTTTGAATACAAGACTTATATGGATCAGGTTTTTAAAATAAAAAAGACTGAGCAAGGTTTGGAAAAAGCTCTTCAAAAAACAGATTCTTTTAATCCACCCAAAAATGATAATTTTGAAAGAATTTCTAGAAGCATAGAGGTTTTATATACTGGGGCTAAAGTTATAGGTACTAATACAATGCTTGAATGGAAGATGGCTGAAAATATGACTAGGCCAAATGCTGATACCACAAAAGTAGAAATGAATTACTGTATTAGCGCACCTAAAATGTATAAAGGACGTATAGAGTCTGTTGTGAGTAAAATAACAGGTTTTGCTGATATGATTCAGTTAACTCATTTAAAACTACAACAAGTGATGTCTAGAATAGTGCCTGATGGCGTATTTTTAGATATGGACGGTTTAGCTGAAGTTGATTTAGGTAATGGAACAAGTTACAATCCAGCTGAGGCTCTTAATATGTATTTTCAAACAGGATCCATAGTAGGTAGATCACTAAATCAAGACGGTGGTTTAAACGCAGGTAAAGTTCCTATTCAAGAATTAGCAACATCATCTGGTCAAGCTAAAATACAAAGTTTGATAGGTACTTATCAGTATTATTTACAAATGATAAGAGATGTAACTGGTTTAAATGAAGCTAGAGACGGAAGCTTACCTGATAAAGATGCTTTAGTAGGTGTTCAAAAATTAGCAGCAAATGCTTCAAACACAGCTACAAGACATTTATTGGATTCTTTACTTTTTATAACTTTACGTGTTTGTGAAAACATAAGTTTAAAAGTAGCTGATCTAATTGAAAACCCTTTTACTGAAAATTCATTAATGAACTCTATAAGTACTTTTAATACAAATACGTTAAAAGAGTTTATGGAATTGCAGTTGCATGATTTTGGTATTTTCTTAGAGTTAGAACCTGAGGAAGAAGAAAAAGCTTTGTTAGAGAAAAATATACAAATAGCTTTACAAACCGGAGGAGTAAGCTTATCTGATACTATTGATATTAGACAAATAAAAAACATTAAGATAGCTAATCAGTTCTTGAAGCTTAAGCAAGAAAAAAATATTAAAAGAGAGCAGGAACAGAAGCAAGCTAATATACAAGCGCAAGCACAAGCAAACGCTCAAGCGTCAGAAGCAGCAGCTATGGCAGAAGTTCAAAAGCAACAAGCTTTAGCTCAAACTAAAATACAAATAGAGCAATCAAAATCTCAATTTGATATTCAAAAGCTACAACAAGAGGCTGAGATTAAAAAGCAATTAATGGAGGTAGAATTCCAATACAATATGCGTTTAGCAGAGGCTCAATCTGGTGTAAAAAAAGAAGAAGAAAAATATAAAGAAGATCGTAAAGACGATAGAACAAAAATACAAGCAACTCAACAAAGCGAGTTAATTGATCAAAGAAAAAATGATTCTTTACCGAAGAATTTTGAATCAGCTGGGTTTGACAACCTCGGCGGATTTGGCCTAGAGCAGTTTGAACCTAGGTGATAACTATTTACTAATTTTATAATATCATATTATGTCAGAAACAATTAAAGTAGATCTTAGAGAAGGTCTCAAAAACGTAGAAGATAACGTTACTAAAGTAGATTTATCTGAAACAAAAACAGAAGAGCAAGAAGTTGTTCAAGAAATAGAAGAACCTAAAGTTGAGATTGAGGAGTTAACTCAAGATAACGAAGAAGAGGTTATTACATTAGGAGAGGTGCCAAAGGATTCAACCGAAGAAGAAATTCAACAAGTTATTGAGTCTACACCTAATTCTGATTTACCTGAAAACGTAGAAAAGCTAGTTGACTTTATGAAAGAAACTGGAGGAACTGTACAGGACTACGTTAGGTTAAACGCAGATTACAGTAATGTTGATTCAGATACATTACTAACAGAATATTACAAACAAACAAAGTCACATTTAGATGCTGCTGAAATTGATTTCTTAATGGAAGACAGTTTTGAATTTGACGAAGAAATAGATGAGGAGCGAGACATCCGCAAAAAGAAACTCGCAAAAAAAGAAGAGGTTGCAAAAGCGAAAAAGTTTTTAGAAGGTCTGAAAGACAAATATTACTCGGAAATCAAGTTGAGACCAGGTATGTCGCCAGAACAGAAAGAAGCTTCGGAGTTTTTTAACCGATACAATGAGAATCAGAAAATAGCTGAGCAACAGCATTCCGCATTTAAGGAAAGTACTAAACAAATGTTTAACCAAGATTTCAAAGGTTTTGATTTCAAATTAGGTGAAAAAACATTTAGATATGGCATTCAAAATGTAAGTAAAGTTGCAGAAAACCAATCAAACATTAATAACCTTATTGGGAAGTTCCTAAATGACAAAGGCGAAGTAGTGGATACGAAAGGTTATCACAAAGCTATTTATGCTGCTGAAAATGTAGATACTATTGCAAAACACTTTTATGAGCAAGGCAAGGCTGATGCAGTGAAAGACGTAGTTGCAAAATCTAAAAACACAAGCTTAGAAGCGAGGTCGACGGCGCCTTCTGAAGTTACTGTTGGCGGATTTAAAGTACGAGCAATAAGCGGTGTTGATTCTTCAAAATTAAAGATTAAAAAAACATTTAACAATTAAACATTAAAACATTTTATTATGGCATTATCAGGTGGATCAGGCTTAACGCCTTACGCAAAAAAATCGGTATTATCAACAAACTATATCGACTTTACAAGTGCTGACGCAAACAGTGCAAACTGGGCTCAGCAATACATTCCAGAAGTATACGAAGCAGAAGTTGAAAGATACGGAAATCGTACTATTGGAGGATTCTTAAAAATGGTAGGAGCTGAAATTCCTATGACTTCTGACCAAGTTGTTTGGTCTGAACAAAACAGATTACACGTTTCTTACGAAGGATTAACTCTTACCGCTGGTGGAGCTTTAGGTGGATTACCTACTACTAACGTTTTAGCTGAAGGGCAAACTATTTTGGTTATTAAAGCTGACGGTTCTGCATCTGCAAAAGCTTATATTTCAGCAACACCAACTACATCAACCGCTACAATTCACGGTTATTCTTTGGCTGACTCTGAAATTCACGCTTTAGTTGGAGCAACTGGAGTAAAAGTATTCGTTTACGGATCTGAATACAAAAAAGGAACTGATACTACTGCTGTATCTGTAGAACCTTCTTTCACTCAGTTTTCTAACAAACCAATCATTATTAAAGATAAGTATGAAGTAAGTGGATCTGACGCATCTCAAATTGGATGGGTAGAAGTAACCACTGAAGGAGGAGACTCTGGATACTTATGGTACTTAAAAGGTGAAGGAGAAACTCGTTTGCGTTTTGAAGACTATTTAGAAATGGCTGTTATTGAAGGAGAGAAAAAATCAGGTAACGGAGATGTTCCAACTGGAATCGAAGGTACTGAAGGTTTATTTTCTGCTGTATCTGGTAGAGGACAAGTTGACAACGCTTTTGCAGGAGACTTGGATGACTTTGACAACATTCTTAAAGGATTAGATAAAGAAGGAGCTATTGAAGAAAACATGTTGTTTTTAAACAGAGTTACTGCTTTGGCTTTTGACGACATGCTTGGTGCTATAAACGGTAATTACCAAAACGGTGTTAATTTTGGAGTATTTAATAACTCTGAGCAAATGGCATTAAACTTAGGTTTCTCTGGATTCAGAAGAGGTTCTTATGACTTCTACAAAACTGACTGGAAATACTTAAACGATGCTTCTACAAGAGGAATCGCTGCTGATGCAAGTATCAACGGTATTCTTGTGCCTGCTGGAACTTCAACTGTATATGACCAATCACTAGGACAGAACATCAGACGTCCATTCTTACACGTACGTTATAGAGCTTCTGAAGCTGACGACAGAAGAATGAAGTCTTGGTTAACTGGATCAGTTGGTGGAGCTGCTACATCTTCTTTAGATGCAATGGAAGTTCACTTCTTATCTGAAAGATGTTTATGTGTACAAGGTGCTAACAACTTTGTATTATTCACATAATCAAGAGTAAATTACTGTAATTTTTACCCCCGTATAATTTATGGGGGTAACTATTACTTTTATTAAATTATTAAATTTTATTATATTATGGCTAAACAAGCTACAGCAAAAAAAGTAGAGGTTGCACCTCAACCAATAGTAGAAACTAAAAAAGTATCTACACCAGTACAACCTGCAAAACCAAAGTGGGAAATAAAAGATAGAAGCTATTACTTAGCTGGAAATCAAGAACCTTTAACGTTTAGACTTAAAGCTAGGCACTCAAGGTTAAAACCTTTGCTTTATTTCGATGAAGAGCAAGGTGTTCAAAAAGAAATTAGGTATGCTACTAATCAGCAATCTCCATTTATACAAAATCAAAACGGAGAAGCTACATTAGGGCAAATTGTTTTTGAAAACGGTATATTGACTGTGCCTAAACAAAAGCAAAATTTACAAAAATTACTATCATTATATCACCCTGACTTAAACAAAAAATATTATGAGTTTGATGCACAGGAAGTGGCTAAAGATGATTTAGAAGATTTAGAACTTGAATTCGAAGCAATTTCAGCTGCAAGAACAATGGACATTGACCAAGCGGAAGCGATATTACGAGTTGAAAAAGGCTCTGAAGTATCTTCTATGAGTTCTAAGGAAATAAAAAGAGATTTATATATCTTTGCTAAAAGTAATCCAGGATTGTTTATAGAATTAGCTAACGACGAAAACGTTCATTTACGCAACGTAGCTATTAAAGCAACAGAAACTGGTATTATAACTTTAAGTGGAGACAATAGAACATTTAACTGGGCTAGTAATAATAGAAAGTTAATGACTGTACCTTTCGATGAAAACCCTTATTCTGCTATGGCTGCTTACTTTAAAACCGATGAAGGTATTGAGGTTTTGAAGTCAATAGAGAAAAAACTTAATTAATGTGTAATAATCAATATATAGGGGATAGTTAACTCTGTCCCTTTATATTACATAAAAAAATAAATAAATGGCAATAAATGTAGATACTGTATATAAAACAGTTTTATTAATACTAAACAAAGAGCAGCGTGGATATATTACACCTGACGAATTTAATAGAACAGCTACACAAGTACAGCTTGATATATTTGAGCAATACTTTGATGACTTAAACCAACAACTACGAGTGCCACAATCAGATTACGACTACTCAGATAGACGAATGAGCATCGACGAAAAAATATCTCCTTTTAAAACTGAAGGCGATTGTGTTTATGTTAATGGAAAATTTGATCTACCTACAAATCCAGTCAATGGAGTTGATACTATAATAAATGATGGCTCAATACCTTCGAGTACTCAGGTTTCTTTTTATAAATTAGGCACACCTGTGTTTACACCTGTAAACGGTTTATCAACTGAGATACAAAGGTTATCTAGAAACGAATTTTACAACATACAAAGATCACCACTAACGGCTTCAACTGAAAGCTTTCCAACTTATTTATACGAGTCTAATAAATTAATAATTAAACCTGACACTATACAAAGCGGTGTTTCAACTAGTTTACTTAGAAAACCTAGGAATGTTAAATGGGCGTTTACACTAGGTACGGTTGGTCAATACATATATGACGATAGCCCTAATTCTACAAACTTTGAATTAAATTCTTCTGAGCAAGTTGAGGTTATAACTAGAATATTATTTTACTCTGGTGTTATAATTAGAGATCCTCAGATTATACAAGTGGCTGCTCAAGAAATACAACAAAACGAAATAAATCAAAAAAGCTAATAAATGGGTTTAATAACAGAAAACAATGCACATTACTACTCTGGACAGCAAGCTTATATTGAAGAAACTGGAGGTTCTAATATATCTATACAATGGGTTGGAGATGTTGTGCTAAAACCCACAATAAACGGAGTTCAAAACTCTAATTACGAAGTTTTTAAAAACAACGCGCTTTTAACAGAATCTACCGATTATAACTTAATTAATAACGAATCAGTTGTTATTGGTAGTCTTTCTATTAATGATGAAATAATTATTCAACTAAAGCAATCTGCAAGACAAGAAAATTACGGTGGATATGCTTACGTTTCTTTAAATGATGTTGTAAACAACTTTATAGTTGCTTATGTAGGTGAAGACAAGCTTATACCAAGAGTTAAAAGAACCGATATTATATTTCACGCAAAAAGAGGATTACAAGAATTTTCTTATGATACTATAAACAGTATAAAATCCCAAGAGTTAACAGTGCCTTTGAACTTAAGTGTACCTATACCTCAAGACTACGTTAATTATGTCAGCATATCCAGCGTTGACGATAACGGTTTAGTTAGACCTATTTACCCTAATACTATAAGCAAAGCTCCTACTTCACTGCCTTTTCAAGATGCTGAAGGAATACAGCTGCAAGATAGTTTTGGTAATAATATAGAAGCAGGTAGTTCACTGACCGAAGAAAGGTTTAGTGATCTTGATATGAATAAAGTATCAGGTCAAAACAATCAAGTAGGTCAAAGATATGGATTAAATCCATCAAGCACTAATCGTAATGGGCTTTTTATGATTAATAAAAGAGAAGGTAAGTTTTCTTTTTCAAGCGACTTAGCTGATAAAATAGTAATATTAGAATACTTATCAGACGGTTTAGCTTATGATCTCGATACTAAAGTTCCTAAAATGGCAGAAGGAGCTATGTATGCACATATTAGTTATTCTGTTTTAGCAAGCAGATCAAACCAGCCTGAGTATGTTGTTAACAGATTAAAAAGAGAAAAAACATCACAGCTACGAAAAGCTAAATTAAGACTATCAAATATAAAGTTATCAGAGATAACACAAGCTTTAAGAGGTAGGAGTAAACTTATAAAATAAAATGTAATATGGCAGAAGTTAAAAATGCTTTTATAAAGTCCAAAATGAATAAAGATCTTGATAGTAGACTTATACCATCAGGAGAATATAGAAACGCTATAAATGCTCAGATAAGTAAATCAGAAGGTTCTGATGTTGGAGCTTTGGAAAATGTTTTAGGTAATAAGCAAGTTAGTGATTTTGGAGTCAGCGAGAATGTATTTTCTATAGGCTATTTATCAGATGAAGCAAGTAATACTATATACGTATTTTTAACAGACAATGATGGTAGTTATACAGCGAATCCTAATGATTATATACCACCTGGTGAAGATGGTTCAAATCATTACGTAGTTTCTTACAATGTTTCTAGCGGACTTTCGTCCATATTAGTCACCGGTGCTTTTTTAAACTTTTCTAAATTAAACCCAATATTTGGTGTAAACTTAATTGAAGACCTGTTGTTTTGGACAGATAACAGAAACCAACCTAGAAAAATCAACGTTACAAGCGCTATTCAAGCGGGGTACTATTCAACAGAAGAAAATATATCTGTA
>Ga0222716_10000897_pt1 | contig 25255 bp, 21 predicted proteins | sample C33_13DmetaG_FD_165044 | JGI IMG/M metagenome (GOLD analysis project Ga0222716, IMG submission 165044) | Estuarine water microbial communities from San Francisco Bay, California, United States - C33_13D | ecosystem: Environmental > Aquatic > Marine > Unclassified | place: USA: California... | reverse complement strand
AGATCTACTTTCTGGCAAACCCATATCATCATCTGTCAGAGCTTCCGCTACAGGTCTATTCATAATACCTTTAGGCTTCTCTAGCATCTCATTACTACGAGCATCTATACTAGGTGCATCAACAGGCGCTGGGCTGTCTGCCATCTCTGGCTGTCTACCTCTAGAGACAGGTGTGACCATAGGCTGAACTACATCCTGAGCTTCCCTAGCGTTATCTCTCATAGTCAGATCAGCACCCTGCATATCAGCACCACTGAACATAGCAGTCCTAGCTGTCTCTGATAGTTGCCCTATAGGGGGTCTAGTTGCTTCCATCAGAGCGCTATTGATAGCTTCATTCATCTGCTCATCTTTGTAGAACATATCCAAGTTATCTAAGTAGTCTTGAATAAGGTTAGATTTTACAGGTGGGGCTTTCTTCATACTCTTCAAGTCATACTGGTCAGCCTGTAGGCGAGCAAAGTCTTGTAGCATTGTTTGGTTTTCATCTTTAGCTTCTACAGGTTTAGGCTCTGTAGGTCTACTAATTATGGACTCTGTGGGTGTAGTCTCTTCTTGCTCTGGAAGAACTTCTTGCAGAAAGCTTAGGGCATCAAAGGAAAATTGTACTTCGCTCATTTTATCCGTCCCTTTCACCAGTGATGGGGTTCCTACCTCTGAACCTATTACCCAAATAACCTTCGATAACGGCACTACCAAAATTACCCATAGCGCCCCAAAAACCAGAAGATTTAGCAGCACTTGCTGCCTGTTTAGCATCCTCTGATGATAGTTGTGCAATAGCAAGCTGGGTTGCTCTATCCGCATCATTGTTAGCAGACTGCCAAGCATAACTCATCATATCCCTAGTCTCTTGCATCATAGCACTAAACGCTAAGGCTGTCATATTAGTTGCAGCCGCCGCATCCGCACGATTAGCTTCATTGGTTGCTGCAGTATCTATAGTGGCAACTGTTTGATACCACGACGCATTAGCTTGCTCAATTATAAGCTGGTTACTAGCATTGAATCTTTCACGCTCATCTACCATCTTCTTATTGAACTGCTCAATAGCGTTTGTTTCACCAGCATTAAACCTATTCTGAGCATTAGCTTGTTCAGAGTTAAACATACTAAGTGATGAACTTAGATTATCATAGAACTGGTCAACCTGTATCTTATTAGATGCGTTAAACTGTTTAGCCGCATTTTCAGCTGCTTGGTCAGACAACAAAGCATTAGCACGTTGTTGGGCCTTAAATACATTAGTCTGTTGCTCATTCTCTAAGTTCTGCATATCCATCTGTAGGAATGCATTAGCTTGCTGTATAGCCGCCTGTTGACGGTTATTTAAATTAGCTGTGTCCATCTGAGTCATTGCTGCAGCATCAGACAACACCTTAGCATTAGCTGCATCTAAGTTAGCTAGGTCTACTGACTGAGCTAGACGGGCATTCTCTAAAGCAATCTGTTGCTCTGCAGTGAAGTTCATATTAGCTATATCAGAGATCTTAGCTGCATTAGCTACACGAGTCTGAAACTCTTGGTTAAACTCTAGGTTGAGAAACTCAGCACGTTGCTGTGCAGCAAACATAGCAGACTGTTGCTTATTAGATAAATTCTGTAACTCAAAGCTTGCTGCAGTCTTAGCATCCTGAGAAGCTATAGGAATAGCGCTCTCCATTGCCGCCTGTACAATAGCCATACCAGCCATACTAGAAGAACTAAGACCCCTAGCCGCTAGTGCCGCTGATGCCGCTCTCATAGCTCCTGCAGCCCAAGCTGGTGGGTTCTTACCTTCAAAGTCTTCCATAAGACCGCTTAACTGGCCTTGGACTGTAGCATCAGAAGAGGGTGCGCCTGTAGCCGCCTCAAAGCTTGTCTCTTCCTTTACACGATCCATATCGACAGAAGATCCTGAGATCATCTCACCGTCTTCTACCTTACGTTTATCAGGTGCCTTAACTGTTTGTGCGGCTGTAATCTGTGCTGCAGTTAAACCTAGTTGAGCTAACTCATCAGGGTTCATAGTCGCAGCTTTAGCTAGAGCCTCGTCACTAGGTAGCCCAGTTGCTGCAGTTAAGGAATCTAAAGTTTTCTGAACCTCATCTGTAACTGTAACGGCTTCAACTGTAGGGGCGGATTTCTTTTCTGGGGCTACTACGTCTGCTTCTGTTTCTGCAGTTGTTGCAGTTGCCTTCTCAGCATCTCCAACCTCACCAGTGCCCTCAGCAATGGTTTGTTTATCATCTGTAGCTATCTTCTCTACGTCTGTTTTAGTAGTTAAAGACTCAGGATCATTTATGGCTGCAGATGTCATCTCCACATTAGAGGGCATCTCAGTAGTTTTAAATGAAGTCTCTGCACCTTGAAGAGCTTCTTGGGCATTTCTTAACCTAGTCTCAGCCTCAGTGACCTTTGTTACTAGAGATGCATCTTCTGGATTAGCGGCTTGAGCATCTCTAGCGGCCTGTAAAGCTTCTTGAGCATCAGCCACACGTTTCTGTGCGGCATCTAGTTTAGCTTGTCCACCCTCGTTAAAACCTTTTACATACATACCATTATTAGCTTTAACTGGTTGAGGGTTTAAAACACGCATAGCTTGCTCTGTTGCATTACCTAGTTTAGCTTGATAAGCAGGATTAGATGCAATAACTCTACGCTGTTCATCACCTTGCATACCAGCTAACTCAGGCACAATCTTGCCTCTCTGCTCTGGTGTAAATCCTAAGAAACGTTTTGCCATCTATTTTTTCCTTACTTGCCTACTTGCATCCATACGGCAGTAGCTATGAATGTCAGTACTGCAACTGTTCCTAATTGTACTAAAGTTTTCCAAATACTTTTCTTTGTGTCTCTCCAAGAGTCCAACAAACTACGTAGCTCTTTAATGTCACTAGCTGCATCCATATCAGATAAGCCTAAATCACACAAGGCTTGTCTAGCGCCCTTCTTAGCAGCTCTGTCAAGCATTTCTTCTAACTGTTCTGGTGTAAAGTCAGACATTATAAGTTTACCGTATATGTTCCGGGGTTAGTATAAGTGTAAGTTGACCCACCTACAGTAATAGAAACTCTTCCAGTAGCACCATTAGCACCAGTTGTACCACCGTTGGGATCAACACCACCAGTACCTTTAGCGCCTACTACAATAGTTAATACTGATCCTGTATAGATATTAACTGAGGAAGTACCTTGATTTCTGTCTGCCGCAGAACCCCCAGCACCAGCGGGGTCTGTGTTGTATACTGAACCAAAGAAGTTTGTTTGTCTACGGCCTCCACCGCCACCGCCACCTGCGCCATACGATGTTGCAGGAGCAGCAAATCCGTTTTGTTGCTTATTGGAGTCAGCGCCACCAGCACCAAATGCACTAGCCTCACCACTACTATCACCGCTATGGTTGAGAGAGCTTGCAGCGCCACCTGTGGCACCAGTAGAAGTTCTTCCTAAAAGAGTGGTACCTGAGTGAGTAATAGTAAAACTACTGTTACCGCCATTACCACCGTCAACTAGACCCCCAGTGTTGCCGCCGTTATGCATACCGCCACCGCCGCCGCCACCACCGCCGATTACATCGAAGGAGACAGACTCAACTGAGTTACTACCATACCATTCAGCAAAGTTCATACCTGTTGCAGAACCTTTACTAATTAAACCTCTTATATCAGAATCATTAAGTGAAACAGTAGTTCCACTTACACCTGACCCAGCTGCCTCTACGTGCATCTGATTAAGAGAGATAGCTCCTGATGAAGGTAATGCCATTACTTAGTCCTTTAAGGTGTTAGAGCGCCATAAGCAGTTATATTGCCTTCTACAGTAAGGTTACCATTAGAATCTAGTTGCATCCTACAGGTGCCACCAGTAAGAAATTTTAGAGAAGTTCCTGACTGTTGAATTTCCCAAGTGCCTAAGTCAAGTTTAGAGGCTTGTACGGTTGAGTTAGGGTCAGTGGAAAAAGCACCAGTAGAACTATTATAAGATATACCGCCACTAGCTGATAAAGCCTCTCTAGCTGGAGTTGTAACTCTATCGTCTGTAAAATAAAGATTACTAGAGCCTTCTGATAAACTATCAGTGTCCTGATTACTTAAATCACTAACTGTTCCAGTTACATCCCCGGTCAAATCTCCTTCGAAAGTAGAGGCGACAACAGTACCTGCAGTACCAGTAAAAACTTCACTACTGTTTGTTGCATCTGGTATAAAGGTAAATTTACCTTCACTATCATCGAAACCAAAGAAACCTAGTTTAGCATCGGTTCCATTATGCCAGTTAAACTCAATACCACGATCTTTGTTATCATCTGCAGTAGGTGCGGTATCACCACCTAGTGTAAAAATAGGATCAGCTACAGTTACAGTTGTACTGTTCACTGTTGTTGTAGTACCACCTACAGTAAGATCACCGTCTAATGTGAGATTATTAAAAGTTACATCATCAGTTGTACTTACTGCCTGACCAATCGCAACCTCTCCATCAGTAATAGATACACCAGTTCCACCACTGAAATGCGCTCTAGTATCTGTAGCACTTGGCCCAGTGTAAGTAATAGCACCTGTACTACTGTCATAAGCTAAAGAACCGTCACCACCAGAGTCCGTAACAGAGATAGCACCTTTTGCTGCAGTATCTGCCCTAGTAGACGTATAGTAAAGATTAGTAGAACCTTCTGATAAATCATCAGTGTCGTGATTAGATAGACTTGAGACTGTACCAGTTAGTGCAGCATCTGACCCATCTGTACCATTCTGAAGAACTACGGTTCCATCTGTAGCTAATACGTCACCGTTTACGTTACCTGTTAGTAATCCTGAGAAACCACCGTTACCTGTCACTGTACCTGTAAAAGTAGAGGGGGGAGTTACAGCAAACAAACCAGTATTAGTAGCATTGCTAAAAGATACATTACCAGCAACAGTTAAATCGTTATCTAAAGTTGCAGCAAGTGTTACATCTAGAGTACCTTGAAAGTCAGCATTAGCATCACTAAATACCACCGCATCTGTAGTACCAGATCTGATAGTCATATTGCCAGATGCATTATTTAAACTACCAAAGTCAGAACCTGCATCTTTTAGAAGAATGTTACCGCCAGCTACATCTAATGTTATATCACCAGCGACATCTACAAGAAGGTTACCTGATGAAACATCTAACTCATTATCTGTAAGGGTCATATAACCACTACTACCAGCTACTACAGTATCCCCATCAAGAGTAGCCGCTGAGACAGTAGAGCCAAATCTACCATTTTTAAATCTGGCACTAGACGTTGAACCACCAAGATCTATAGTGTTATCACCATTAGGTAACACTTGAGTTGAGTTTACCGTAATTTGTCCTGCAGGGCCAACCTTCTCAATAGGCGCTCCTGAGTCAGATAAACTAGGATCGTGATTATGACCAGATGCACCAGTGAAAGCAGTTTGAAGAGCGATAAACTCAGCGTTAATGTCATCAGCATCAATAGCTTCACCATTAGCTATCTGACCTGTAGTATCTTGTCTTGTATATCCTGCCATTTTAGTTTGTCCTTACTGTCTTTCGTTAGTTCTAAATTCTAACACTGCAGTGTCTAATTTAAATGTTGGGTTAGTAGAGTCATCTTCATACCTAATTGAAACCGTCTTACCACTACCTAGCGCAAATGTTTCATAAATCCTGTCAGCAAAACTACCATAGGTAGATGTATTGTAAATAGAAGTCGGAGCGCCATATAAAGATACTGCACCCGCCGTACTTACAAGAGTGCTTGTAGGGGGATCAATCGTAGTACCTTTTCCTTGACCAGCAAAATCATATGATAAGTTTATATCTAAACTAAGTACGGCTGTGGGTTCTACATAGGTAGTAACTCTGTAAAAAGTTTTTCTTATTTGAGGATCTTGAATGGGCATATAAGGAGATTCATAAACACACCTTATGTTTTCAGAGTCAAAACTAGATCCAAACTCCATCTTATAAACGTATCCTGAGTCATTACCAAATACGATAGTTTCAGAGTTTCCAGTAATTTGGCTGTCAGATACGTTTACCTTCATCCCCCTTAATGTAGCCCAAGCTATAGAGTCTGCGCCTTGAGCGGAAAACTTTGTTGCAAGTAGTCCGGGTGATAAGTCTGAGGGAGTAGCTGCGTTATAACCAAATATTCTATACTGGGCTTTTTCCCTTATAACTAAAGAGGAAAAATTATTAGCAAGTTTTAGAAAATACTCTGTATCTTTTTTAATAGGGGCAGATGCAACAGCTAAACCGAAATCACCAATTCTATCAGTAGCAGATAATAACCTAATCCCATCAGAGGATAGGTACATAATATCTCCACCAACTTCTTGAATAGTCTCTTTTGCAGTACAACCAATATCCAGTGTTATAGGAGATAAATTAAAATCTGAAACACTATTACCGACAAGCTTATGTATAGACCTTTTAGTAAAAATTATAAGCTGATCTCTAAATACTTTTAAGCCCTCTATTTCAGAACCTAGAGAAAGGCTACCAGCACCATTAGCTGCAGAAAAATCTGTTTCATCAAAGGGGGCGCTGAATACAAGGTTAGCACCACTAGCAAAGAAAAAATGATTTTTAAAGAACTCTGTATCTGATGATGCAGCAATGTCTGGAGAGTTAGAAGCTGATAAAAAAGTAAAGGTGTCATCAGTGTCATTATAAATAGATGGAAAGTTAACTCCATCCACTAATATAGTTTTCTTTTTACCGCCCAATGTGACATCAACAAAACGAACTCTTTGGCCTAAAGAAGCAGCGGTTCCTCTTAAAGTCCACCCACTTCCTTGACTTTCGTAGTATTTAGTAACACCACCATCAGCCCTAGCCGCTAAAACAAAGTTAAGACCTAATACCTTAGTAAGTAAAACATCCCCTGACCCCGGTAAAACTGTTGTATCAAACTTAGTAAAACCTTTTACTTTAGAGTACCCCCCACTTGTAGATGGTTCAAAGTTCTCTAAAATAGAGGCTGATCCTACAGCATTCACACCCTGTTGAAGAGGGCTTAGGTTTGAAATAAGACCCCCTTTAAATTCTATAGGAAATGTTTGATACTGTATAGCCATTAGTAATGTACTCTAGTGTCTCTTACGTAGTTTGTTCTGTTTATAAAAGTACTTCTTAAATGTTTAATACCCATAAGGAACTTTTGTTGTAAGGCATTAGCTGCTTGCATATCACCCTTAAACATAAACAAGTAGTACATAGCACCGTCTACAATAACGTGTCTAAAGTACTCTGGTAAAGAAGGTACATCAGTAGAGTTAACTAAATCGACAGGTAGTCTGTAATACTCATAAAAGATAGTGTAAGCTTTGTCTGGAGCAGGTACTAACCCATACTCTCTACTAGGTGTTTGAAACACATAACGTGGCATACCTTTTAACTCAGAGTTATACTCGTAATCTGCGTATTTGTCAAGATATTCTTCGTATGAAATCAATTTTAATTTAACTGTTTCATTACCCAATGTAGCACTTCTCGCTATTCTAAAGCTATCCCAATCAACAGTCTTAGCATCCCCGGGAGTGGAATACCTAACAATGTTAGCTGTAAGTGTCTCTTCTTCCTCAGAGTGATTAAAAGGCCACTCATATTCGTGTTGATTTATAAAGTTAATTGATGAGTTAACAGAGTCCTTAATAGCGGAGTAATAACCAGTAACTGTATCAAAGTTAGCTGTTGTAAGCTCTACCTCATTAGACCTTCTGTTTATGTCGTTAACTATCCCTAAAAAGTCGTATGCCATATTACTGTTCCCGCATTCTTATTTTAATAGATCTCTCTACAGTATTAGCTAAGTTGTTAGTTATACGACAGGTAAACTTATAGTCAACATTGTTTAGTCCACCAGCAATATATATTGTCGCAACTGTATCAGTATTAGTCGTAGACGTAATAGTTATATTATTCAGAGTTTGCCCAGCCGTGATCTCTTGCATAACACGGTTCTCATCTCTAAGAAACCATTGAACGCTTGATATTGTTTTATCACCTAGAAAACGTGACCAATCAACACTATAGTCAAGTGTTTCATCTGGGTCTTTGTTAGGCCATCTAAACGCCATTTTATGATCCTTTACTTAGTAATGTAGATATACCTATCAAAAGGTGTATCATCTTTTTCTACGAATACTGTTCTAAGTTCTTCTACTATAACAACAGTTCTTTCATCAGATGTACTTGACATTAAGCAGCCCTCGAAATATAAACAGTTCTTGCTCTGTCATAAGCATTCTTAAACTCTTCAAAGTTAAATCCATCTGTAGACAGTGTTATAGAACCTCTACCCACAGTAACTAACGGTAAGGTACTTAGTTGTACAGATGCGTTTATTACACCCTTTACTTCATCAGATGCATTGAAAGAAGAGCTTGCAGAAGAAAGTACTTTTGTAATATTTACAATTACTGCACCAACTTCAAGTAAAGAGGAAACTCCAGAAGGACTTGCTTGACCTGTAAAAGCTGAATCAATATTAAAGGCTGTAGCAGAACTTACACCTGTAATGATAGCAATAGAGTTTACATCAAGTGTAGGAGCAACTTGTGAAGCAGTAGATACAGAGCTAATACTTATGATACTGTTATTAGTTGCAGCAAGAGAGTTAACACTTGCTGGGCTTGATACACCGTTAATTAGTGTGCTAACTAATGATTCAAGTGTATTAATCTCTGAACTAGAGCTTACACCAGTAAGGGGTACACCGATTGATATTGGTGTAAGAGTAACTTCAGATTCAACTTTTTCAAGTAATACCCCTAGTACAACGGGGTTAATATCTAAACTAGTGCTTATGCTAGATAAGGGTGATCCAACACCAGTATTAACTTGACCTACAGATACTTGAGAAGATACCGACAGTGAGGGTGGTATAATTTCATCAATATCAATTATTAAACTAGGGGTTTGTAATGTAGATGTAACTGTTGATAAAGTTAGAGATAAGTTTTCTTTTAAGTCGTTAATACCTACACTTGAAGAAACATCATTTAAATCAACTATTACAAGTTTAGAAATACCTTGTATAGAGGCTTGAGATGATACACTATTAATACTTACAGAGGAGCTAACTGAAAGATCATCTGTAACTATGTTAGAAGATGAACTACTTAAAGTTAAACTTAAATTTTCAACAACCGCTCCTAGAGAAACCCCTAGTAAAGATGTTGGAAGAAATACTGTAGAAATTTTATCAACATCTTCAATATCTGTTTGTACAGGTACTGAGATGATTGTAGGGTTACTTGAGTGAACTTGAGTTACAGTTTGTAAATCTGAACTAGTAGTAACACTAATAAGATCTATACTAGAATTTACGTTGAAACTGTCAATATTACCAACTTGACCTGTAAAGGTAGCCGAGTCAAGAGTAACAGAAGAGTCTACGAAAAAAGATAATGGTGAAACAGCTACACCAGAATTTACTTTGTGAGGTGCTTGAAAAGGGCTATCAAAAACAAGTGTATCAGCTGCTGTTGCGTCATTTGTGAAACCGCCAGTAGCTGCCCAAGTAGGGGTAGTCCTTTGATTGAGGACTAAACTCCTATTGAAATTTGAAGGAGCGTTTATGTTAAAGTTATTTATTAAGCCTTGGAAAGTGTTTCCAGCATAACCGCCTACAGTAAAATCATCTAAGAAAAATTGATAGGAGCTTGAAGTGTAAGGCCCATAGCTTATCGTAAGTAATTGACTTTGATAGTGTACAAGACTATTAGAGTCATCATACAAGGTTATGTAGTGACGCTGACCACTCTGATATACGTGTAATCTGTACCAAGTGTCTACAGATATACCACCAGACGGGCTAATAGTAAACGAACTAGTCGCTGTCCTAAGTAACTGGTTACCTAACTTAACGTGAGAGCTAATAGAGTTTCCGTTTAGGTAAGCGTAGATTCTCTGACTAGTCCAACCTGACTTAGAACCTTGTGAATCAAATATCCAAGTTGTACCAGTAGTATAATTAGAATCTAGTTTAAAATAAAGTTCGACTCCAATAGAAGAACTCTGAATCTGTGTAGATCTTGTATAATTAACTCCACCAGAAGTATCACCAGAATAGTATAAATTAGGTGTAGTATCTAAGAGAACATCAGCGTTTATAGTTTCGATACCAGAAACATTATTTACTTCAGAGGTAGTATTAACACCTACTGTAGAAGCAATATTAACAACTTCTGTATCTAAACTGTTTGGTATTTGAGTAGATGAAGATACTGTTGATAAGTCTGTGTTGGCAGTACCTGATGCGGATATATCAACAAATGTTTGTGAAGTAACTTTAACTAATGTTGGGTTACTAGAGGCTGTTTTAGTAACAACCCCTATTTCAGAAACACTTGAGTCTGAGGATAGCTCAACACTAATTGAACCGCCTATATTTCCCGAAATAAGGGCAGAGTTTACATCTTCAACAGTTTTATTTGAACTAGCAGATAATGTTAAAGAAGAAACACTTAAAGTTACTGAAACTGCTACTAGGTGTTCTGAAGGGCCAATTTGAATTGAGCCTACTTGTGTAGTTGAGTTTAGTGTTGAAAGGGTTTCGTTAGATGTCGCATTTGAGTTAACTGAATTTACAACAACTGAAGAAGAGTCTCCAGTTAAATCTATGCCGCTGTTTGGTATAACAGAGTTAACTTGTACTGAAGAAAATGCAGAAGTTAGTACCTGTAAGTCAGTGACTGTTACAGATATATTATTAATGCTAGAACCAGAAGAAACACCGCTTAGAACATCTTGCTCTGAAGTACTTGTGGAGACAGTTCCTATTTGTGAGATTGAGGAAACTGAGTTTAGAAGTTGTTGGTCTTCACTAGTTCCTTGTGGTGATGAAACTTGACTTGTTGTATTTACTGAAGAGAGTGGGATTATTATATTAGTAACTATATTCCCAACTTGAGAGGATGTAGATACAGATGTTACTAACTGCGCATCTTCTGATTGTACTCCTAAAGAGTTGATCTGAGAAGAGGAGGAAACAGAGGAAAGAGTCTCTGAATCCGTTACAGTTAAAGATAAAGTTCCTAACGCAGTGGAACTAGATACAGACACTAATGACTCAGTATCTACTACAGATGTTGAAACAGAACCTACTGCAGTTACACTAGAAACAGATGTTAAAGTTTTACTGTCTACTACAGTAAGATTTAAACTACCTGTAGAACCTTGACTGTTTACCCCTGACAAACTAATAGACGATGAAACTATTAAGAGTCCATCGTCTGCAAGAGTTGTTGATGATAGGGGGCTAAAGCCTAGCATTTACGTTCCTTTTAAGAACTTACTGCAGTCGCCCAAGCGTTCACAAATGCTGTTACTTCATCATTCGTCATAGCACTTGGTGTTTCTGAGGGGTTATCTTCACTTAATTCTAAAATTGGGTAGCGAGAATGCAGATCGAGAACGTAAGTAACCAGTTCTGACTGCGTATAGTTTGTAACGGTATCAGGAACCCAATACGCTCGATCAGCTTCATCAGGCGTGTAACCAATGTAAGTTTTATTGTCTGGATCAAAAAAGTGACCCGGATTTTCGACCCACGGTGGTGTTGTGTTTCCCATATGAGTTCTATGTAATTTATACTTCAGAAACATCTTCATCCCCTTTTGGCTTTTCGAGCTGCAGCATATACTCTGGATTCACAAAATCAGCTTTTCCAAAAATTCTTTCGGCAGTAGCATCTACATTTTTGTGATACTTTTCAGCCATTGCATCCAAGAAATCTTCAAGATCGTTTGAGTGTAACAATTCGCCTTGTGCAATGCGTTGACCACACACCTGTACATACCCGCTTACCTCAGTAAAACCGATCTGCGGATGCACTCCATATTGCTGCATATATTCAATCGTTGAAGTTGATGCTCGACCCCCATTCAACAAATTTCGGTACATAAGCTCAAAGCCACGCCTTACGTGATGCCGCTTCTCTTCAGCCTCAAAAGAAAGCTCATCCCATTCATCAATACCGTGCTTTTCTTTCAGATTATCGTAGGCGTCACACAGCGTAGCAATGTCTTTGATGGAACCATTAATTTTATGCTCTAACGTCATTAAAGAATGGCGCTTCATTCGCAACTTGGCCTCTGACACGATATCGTCTTGGCCCTCTAATTCTAGAATTTCTTCACGGCACTCAGCGTGACTGACTTGCGCTTCATTCAGAGCCATTTTACGAGTTTCAACCTCTGCAGCAACTTGTCGAAGCATTCGCATTGGCGAGTGCCCGTTAAGCATAGTCAGGGTCATTAAACTCAGTGTTGTTTGAGAGTTCTGACGATCAAAGGCTCGTGTTGCCTGATCTATTTCTGGTAGTTTTTCAGCAACCCTAGCTGCAGCTACCTGATTAATATTTTCAGATGCCTCAACGGGCAAAGAAAACGTGATTGGTTTTGTAACTATATTTGTCATTTGTTTTCCTTGAAGTTTTTAGTCTAGTAATTACGAAGGGAACCCCGAACAAGCCCCCAGACTCTGCAACGTAGCATTGTAAGTTCCAAAAGATGTGGCATTCCCAGTGGTATCTATGGTGACTATTTGTTGAGTGTTCAAATACGCCGTTGTTGATTTCCCAGCAACCCAACAAGCTTTAGTACTGTTACAAGCAGAACTGCTAAACCTCATTCCTGCAAGCAGATCACCAAAGTCAGTGGCGTTTCCAGCACTAGCGGGATTAATGTATTCGATAGTATTGGTATAAGTAATTCCATCATTACCACCAGCGTGAAGAACACGACTACTATTTCCACAAGCCGAATTTTGTCCTTGTTGATACCTAACTGAAGTAAGATCCCCCCAGTCAATTGCACTAGAAGCTGTGGCAATAGTTACATAATCTATAGTATTTACACGACCGCTAGAGGCGTACCCGCCAAAAAAGAAACCTTTAGTGCCGTCAGAAGCACCGCAAGCATTACTCCTAGTCTGAGTTAGGAGGCCGCTCCTAACACTAGCGTTTCCAGTAGTTGCTATTGTAATTTCTGAAATCCAGCCGTTATATGTAGTAGCACCATCCCACATTGCAAAGATTGTGGTAGTGCCATCAGATGCAGAAGAAACCGTTTGAATACTTGTCAGATCGCCAAAATCGGTAGAATTTCCCGGCGTAGAGATTGTAACATAATCGATGTTGTTAATGTAATTGCTTATTATACCCCCTGCAAATATCCCTCGACTACCACTTGATGAGCCTGAGACTCCATTTCTAGCACTTGTTAAAGATCCAAATGAGGTTGAGCCACCAGAACCAGTTAAATCTATGTAACGAATTGCAGATGTGGGACCGTTACCACCCGCTACAAGCATCCTATCGCCAATATGCGACAGTGGTGGTGGCGGGGGTACTGTAGTAATCGCTCGAAATTCACCATTAAAATACTGATAAAGTTTTTCATTGCCAGTATCCCACCAATAGTCGCCGTTTGCATTCCCGCTACTAGGCTCAGTTCCACTGGCAGTGTAATTTTGTGTAGGTGAGGTACCACCGACTAAGATACCATTTTCAAGGTCAATCGCTGTGCCGTTATCTTTAATGGTGTTTACTTTTAATGTACTCATTATGAATGCGCTCCTGATGTAGCACCTATGCCGTACCCCGCCTCAGCGGTAGTACCCCAAAGTGAGGCATTTCCAGTAGTATCTATTGTAACTCTATGAGCGTAATTTTGGAATTGAACTGAAGCATTTAGGCCTTGAACCCAAATTGCGTGTGTATCGTTGTTCGTAGAGCCAGTATACCAAAGAGCGTTTGCTAAATTACCAAAACTAGACGCATTACCAGCACTTGCTGGATTTATATAATCAATAGTTGCAGTATAATTTCCTGATGAATTAGTTCCCCCACCAATAAGTATACGGCTACTGGTTCCACAAGCGGAGTTGCCGCCCGTATCTTTTCTTGCCGTAGCAAGATTTCCCCAGTCTGAGGCATTACCATCCGTAGCAATAGTCACGTAATCTATTTCATTAATAGCAGTAGAACTAGAAGCCGTTCTCCCACCAAAGAAGAAACCCTTAGTACCATCAGAAGCACCGCAACCATTACTTTTGGCCTGAGTTAAAGTGCCAGACCAAGCGGTGGCGTTGCCAGCGGTATCTATGGTGACTTCTTGGATTAAACTCGTTTTGTTATTATCATTCATAGCATAAATAGCTTTGTTGCCATTAGATGCTGAAGCAATGGTATAAGAAACCTCTGTCAGATCACCAAAGTCAGTAGAGTTTCCAGTCGAGGCTATTGTGATGTATTGTATTGTATTAACGACCCCTGAGCTTGTCGCTGCGCCCGCAAATAGACCTCGACCCCCACCAGAAGCACCAGTAACATATGCAGAATCTGCTAATAAATTACCGAAAGTGTTAACAGTCGCTCCAACATCTAAGTCGTAGTACTGTATTCTATTGTCTCGGCCAGCGCTTACAAAACCTAACGTAAACAATGCTCTATCACCAAACCAGACAGGAGGAAGTGGATTTGCCGTTCCACTGCCAACAACTCGCTTCCACTCACCCCCAGCCCGATAGTCTAAATACCTAAGCGTTGGTTGATACCAAACATCACCATCGCTGGGGCTAGTGGGTTCAGTGTCACTATTAGTAAATGCGCCGCCACCAAGGCCTTGCAAACTTCCTCCAACCTTAATTCCGTAGGTGAAATTAGCAGCACCTGTGCCAGCTAAATTGTTAATTTTATCTACTGTAATATCAGACATTACGCAGCGGCCCCCGACATTGAATCAGTATTACCCCGTTCTTTGGTTAGATCCCCAAAATCGGTTCCGTTACCAAGAGTGTCTATTGTGACATACGTAATCTCATCTCTTTTATTAGGATAATTCGCAGTACCACCAGAATAACAGGCTCTAGTTTCATTACACGACATCCCACCCAACCAAGTGTCATCACCCATATCCCCAAAGCTAGATGCGTTACCTGCAGAAGATGTGTCGAAATAATATATTTCAGAAAATTCAACAAAACCTTGCTTTCTGCCCCTACAATGCAAAACCCTAGTATCGTTACCACAGGCTTTTGTGTTCATACAAGCGAGTGCAAGATCACCCCAATCAGTAGCGTTACCCGTTGTTTGTATTACAATAGAACAAATTCGGTCAGTCAGGCCGTTATTGCCGTTCCCGCCCATAAAGAAGCCTCTAGTGCCATCACTAGCCACTCCCATTGCTTGATAATCGTTGTCTGTAATGTCTCCAAAATCAGCAGTGTTTGCAGAGGATTCTATACTTTTATACTCAATACGGTTATCGGTGCTTGTAAATCCAGAAACAAACATTCGGTCTGCATCATTGTCTGCACAAGTGTCTTGTTTAGCTACTCCTATATCACCATACTGACTTGAATTACCTAAAGTGGCAGTAAGAATTGTCCGAATATTCGGAGTCAAAGTACCTTGTATATTTCCAGAGATAATAAATCCTCGACCAGATCCCGCCGTACAAGAACTAGACGAGATATAATGTGCATCATCTCCAAAGTCAGAAGCATTACCAAGGGTGGTAAAATCCCAATAATCAATGGTATTACCATAATTGCTAGTACTTGAATACTCAACTGCGCTATATCCCGGCCCCTGTATTCCCCTATCGCCGTAATGCGAAGGTAAAGCGGGTGGTGAAGCTCCCAAAGTAACCGTTTGCCACTCACTGTTTGCATAGATCATTAATTCGCTGTTTGTAGTATCCCACCAAACTGCACCATCACTAGGGCTTGATGGCTCAGTACCACTACTCGTAAAACTGGAAGTACCTATACTGCCTAGAGCAACACCACCCACGGTTGGGGCGGTAGTGAAGTTGGGTGCGCCTGTTCCAGCGGCATCAACGATTGTATCTACACGAATTTCGGTCATAGGATTACGTGCCTTCCCCCAGCCGCAATAGTTAAAGTTACGCCGCTGGCAATAGTAAGCGGCCCAACTGTTAGAGCGCTTTCTGTGGCTCCTACTGTGGTGTCAGTGGTTAAAGTGCGGGAGGCCACGTTTACTGCGCTAAACCCCGCAGAAGAAGTTATTGTGCCGAATTGAAGAGTTCCGCTGCCATTAGTTTTTAAAACCTGATCTGCAGTACCATCAGATGTAGGTAGTGTAAATGTGTCCACAAAGGATTGAAGATTTGAGTCGTAGTTTTGTAATCTGACCCAACTACCAGCGTGTGCAAAGTACATTGCACCATCGCCGTGTACGTGAGTTATTCTACCGTGATTACTTGAAGCTGATGGTAGATCACTAGTAGAACTATAAACTTGAACAAACTGTAAATCATCTGCAGTAGGCGATATAAATACTTTTGCGCTACCAGATAAGTTAAGTAGACTTCCTGTAGAAGAGGAAGTAAGTGACCGTGTGAGAGTGCTTCCAGAGTTGGTAAAAACTCCAGTCCCAATCTCGAAAGCAGTTGCAGGAGATCCCCCATCTTCGATTACATATCTTAGAGTCTCTCCATCTAAAGAAGAAGGTACAACCACAAAACCAGTCTCCGCAGATCCTAGAGTGATTGTACCTGTTCCAGTAGTGCTTGTGCTTACTTTTACACGGTCAGCAAACTTTGCCATAAGTAGCCCTAACTATTTAGGTAAGACGAATAACAGCGTTTGTAGCATCGGCTGTTGGGAACTGTACAGTGAGTGTACCAGAGGTTGCACTAACAGTACCACCAAAGTCAAATACTGCAATAGCTTTGTTTGACTGAGAAGAGTTGTAAATAATACAACCATCTGCAGAAACTGTTACGTTGCTGAAAGCTTCATCAGCAAAGTCAACAAAAGCTGTAGTTCCAGAAAGTGAGATAGCAGGTGAATCTAAAGTTCCACCGCCAGCACTATAACCAGTACCAGAAGCTTCATCAGAGTTACCTGTAACGTCAGAGTAGTTAGTAGTTGTGGCATCGTAAGTGCCTGACGGACTGGCTTTGATTAAAGCTATTTTCAAAGTGTCCGTATCAAGATCGTGAACACCTCCAAGCAACTCTTGCTTGAAACTGCTGCACATTGCTGTAGTGATTGCCATAAGAGGTATCCTTTTTCAATGCAAGACTAAGAAAAAGAGTAGGCCACAGTTAAGCAGCCTACTCTCTAACTATTTAAGCAGCGTTGTATACTGCAGTTACCAGAGCCTCTGGACGTAGAATTTTACGCCCGTAAAGGTGCATACCGCGAACAATATCAGCGAATGAATCTGGGTCACGATAAGTCTCAACTTTGTTGAGTTGCTGTGCAGTTGCAACAGCGGAGTCGTGTCCAGCTACAATAACGCCATAGTTATCGTCCTGTGCAGTAGTACCTGTGGTTCCGGGGCCAGTTCCCTTCGCAGGAAGGTTGTTTGACTGGTAAATACGGAAACCGTGAAGATTGTTAAGTACCAGACCGTTTTGCAGTCCTGCACCACCGAAGTCTGCGTTCAATACGCGAGAATCTTCGTCTTTCAACATTTCCATAAATACGGCGTCAACACACAGCCAACGACCACGAGTATCAACATTAGCCTGATCCATAATGCGACCCATACGGGCTACAACTTGGAGAGGTGTTGCTGTGGCGGTTGATGCGGCTGTTGCACCACCGAAGCGAGGAGCCAACGGAATTGAGTCACCAGTTGTACCTGCAGAAGCAGAAGTGGTAATGTTTCCGAAGTCTGACATATCCAACTTGTTAGCAGTCAGAAGTTCACCCGTCAAGTCACCTGCAGTTTGGTGTGAAGCAGTACCGCTTACGGAACTAACTACAGCACCCGCAGTAGTGTAACCAGACATATATGACAATACGTCAGCATCCATAGCGTCAGCCATTTTATATGCTGCACGATCAGATGACAAGCGCATAAAGTCGTGATGGGCTTGCTGCTCTTCAATATCGTCAAGCTTGAAGGCAAAGTAGTTGGCTTTGTCGATAGTCAACTGAAAGTCATTGTCAACGAGGTCTTGCGCCGAAACGGTTGTACCACGTAGCAATGCATTTACAGTGATATCTGGCTCCTTAAGAATACGCACTGTATCCCCTTGGTTCGCAATCTCACCAAAATATTCTGAGTTAGTAATTGCATTTACAGTAGCAGCCTTGCGAAACGCAATCTGTGCCTGCTTTGAGTAGATAACGCTGGAGAATACTCCATTGTCAAGGTTGGTATAGCTATTAGCTTTTCCAAATGCAGCCATAATTAATCTCCTTATAGATATGACCGTTGAGTTTTACAGATCAATATCCACAACAGAGGCCAAAACTTATCTAGGTAGCTTATTATTAAGGTATGCCTACCGTATCTAATAAGGGCTAAACGTGTCTGGGTAGTCTTTTAGTGGCTAGAGTCTTAGTTTAAATACACATTTTAAGTGCATACTATACAAGTTATACTAAACTTGCAGCTATTGTCAATAGTTATTTTGACAAATCATAAATAAATTTACCAGATTTCTGAGCTTCGTGTATTTCTTCGTGATGTTTCTCAAACTCTTTGTCACTCATTTTAGCAACAGTTGATTCACGCCAGAAGTTTTTACTCTCATCATCGTTTACAGTTGTTCTACCCTTAGTTTTAACAGAAGAGGCAGCAGCCTTATCTGAACTACTAGTAGACTTAGCTTTAATACCCTTGTGTGACTTATAGAGGTCAATAGCTACTGCTACAGATTTAGCATCCTCTGAGTTTTCATACAAAGCATCTTGTACAACTTTAGGTTGTTTTTCTGCCCAGTTATGAAACTCGTCTGAGGAGCGAATCTCTTCAAAGTCAGGGTGTAAAGACATAAGCTCCGCTTCAGCTTTCTCTTTCTTAGCTTGAGTACGTAGCTCTTCTATTTCTTGGAGTCGCGTGTCCAAGGAAGAAGCTTTTTCAGCAGCTTTATTTTCTGCAATAGCTTCGACAATACCCGCAACATCAGGGTACTTAGCTGTCCAAGCTTCAATCTCTTCCTTAGATTTGGGAAGAACCAGTTCATTCTTAGAAGCTTTTTCAAGTTGTCCTTGTAGCTTTTCAAACTTTTCATTCCAATCTTTTTCCTTATTCTGTAAGAGCTTACGTATATCACCGTATCGCTTTTTAAAAGATTTCTCTTCAGCGCTTAGTCCATCTGTTCCTGAATCATCCGTTTCGGACTCTTGGGATTCCACTGACCGTGTTTCTTTTTGTTCCGTATTACTCTCATCTGAAACTTGGGTGTCCTCAACGCTTTCGCTATCGGGTTCCTGATTATCTTTTGCTTCTTCATCGCCCTGTTCACCTTTTAACAGTGCATCTAGTTCACGTTGCTCTTTTTCAAGAAGTTCTTTGTTACGCTCGTGTGCATAACTGTCAGCTTTAATAATAGTTTGTTCTGTCATAGACATATTGTAGTTCCTTTATGTTGGGGCCAGCATTACTGCCGGGTAGCCTTATTATTTCTTCTTTTTCTTCTTGTCTTTCTTGAGCATTAAACCACCTTCTGCTCTATTACCTCCTGCGTAAACAGACCCATTAGTTACACTTCCTTGGAAACCGCCAGACTGACCTTCTTCTTTAGTTTGTCTATCTAATCTATCTCTCATTGCATCAGCTGCACTGTAACTATCGTCGCTACCACCATCATTATTGCTACCGCTACCTACTGCAGGTTTTTCAACAGGTTTTCTTCGTTTACCAGAAATAGATGCATCTAAACCTAACTTATTACCGTCTTTATCTTTAGCTTGTATGCCGGGAGTTCCATCAAACCCAAGTAAATCTCCTAAGAATGTGTCAGCAAATCCGACTTGTTTATCTCCAGAAGTATCTTGTAAACCCTCAGTTAAAGTCCTCTGACCACCAAAGAACCTAGAACCTGTATCTTCTGTGTCTGCAGTTTTATCAAAAATCTTTCCTAACTGAGTTATTTGACTTTCCGTTAGATCTGTACCGTCAGCATTTTTACCACTCGATAACCTACTAGCAACCTCAGAGTTAACCTTTGCTGCTCTACCTTCTCTGGTCATCCTCATTATTTGAGTAAGAGCAGGCCCAGTACCATAACCAACTATTTCCTCAAGAGTACCCATAGTTGCAGCCTTGTCACCTATTTTTTCAAGCTCGTCTTCAGAGAGTTTACTTAAATCAACAGGCTCTGGTGCGTTACTAGGATCACCAAACTGTGGGTCACTGTCATCACCCCTTGGAGCTTCAAGAGCTTGCTCAGACCTAGCACCAACCTCAGTATACCCTGCAGGAATGGGTGACATAGGTTGACCATTAACGTAACGAATAGTAATAGTTAAACCTGCTTCGTTTTCAAAGGTCTTCCATTCCTGCGCTGGGCTACCAGAACCCATAAAGGAAGCAGGAAACTTTGCCTCTAAAGCCTCTCTGTCTAGAAAACCACCCTCGTTCATCTGTACAGGCTCTTCTTCTACTTGTAGTTCAGATACGTCAAACGGTAGAGAGTTTTCCTCTGGTACAGGTTGACCACCAATACGTCCATTAGCTTCCATATCTTCAAAGCCAGACTTAGCTTGTGTACGCAGATCCTCAAAGAACTTAACACCGTAGTACCGTACTACATCAGCGGGTACGACATACTCACCCTCACTAAGCCTTGCATCAATGTCATCACGTACCTCTTCTGGAAGAGATCCCGGTGGTACTTCATTACCTGATATGGGATCTACCTCTTCTACAGAGCCGCCCAGCGCAAAGGCCATTTGAGTTTGTTCTTCCATAGCCATTCCACCTTTATCAAAATTTGCTTTAACACCTGTAATTTTATTCTCAAACTCAAATCGAGGGTCATCAGGTGTTGTCTTTTTTGCCCTTTTAGCAAATACTAATGGGCCTACTTGCATTACTTGTTCAGCCGAAACAACAGGCATACCATCAGCTTTATCATAAAAGTAAGAAGCTCTATAAGGATTCATACCTACTTGTACCCATTCAGGATCGTCAAACAGATTCTCTACTGTCTTATAGACTTCTTCTGGGGCCATATTCTGCCACTCACCTTGCATTCTAGCAATAGTAGTTTTCGCTGAACCTGTGGCAATCTTTGAAGCTGCTAAGGGGTTAGAGGTGAAGTTTACATTATTAAGAACGGCAGACTGCCCATAACCTACAGTTTTACCGTCTTTTACAGAACCATCGTGTAGTGATACAACCCAAGTATCTGAATTATTATAAGCAGGTATATCTAGTCTAGAAGAAATAAGTGTACCATCTTCAATAGATTTATTTACACCTAAAACACCTTTCTTTGTTTTTCTTGGGTCTGTAGCGTGTAAAGACTTTACAACCTCTTCTTTTGTTGGAAACTTTGGCATCTCTGTAATAGGTTTAATGGGCTGTCTCTCATCTGACAGTTTTCTAAACTCTTCTGATGTTATCTTTCCCTCACGAAGATTAGTAGCTGCAGCCGCCATTTCATCGTCTGGTGGTATTCTAAACTTATCTTTTGCGTAGTTTACTTTTTTCCAATCAGCTAGATCTTTTTCGGAAAAACCTAAATCATCTACAGCGTCAGAGGTAGCATCTAAAGTAAGAGGTCTAGGCTTTGATGGTACATCTCCCGTACCCTTATATATAGTACCGTCTGGCATTTGTATATCTAGACTACTAGGATCTGCTTTAGGGCTAATTCTATAAGGCAGTTTAATATCTAGGGTAGCAAGGTTTTTTCTTAAATTAGCATTGGTTACATTACCCTTTGCCCATTCATCAATCATATTTTCCATTTTAAGAGTAAGGTCATAGTCATACTCTACATCAAAGGGAGATGCCTCTTTTTTAGGTACAGGTGGTATATTAGTAGTACCGTCTATCACAGTGTCAGTCTGTTTAACTAAGTCTGCACCCTTACGTATCATACTCTTTGCTACTGGGCCAAGTGCAGGTATACTTCCTAAAGCTTCAACACCTGCAAGCATACCAACCTTTAGATAATCAGGCTCTTCTTTTTGTAACTCTTTCTGTACTTCTACTACTGAGTCTACTGGTGTAGCTAAACTTACGGCTGTATCAGCAGCGGTGACTGACATAGGTTCCTCTGTCCTATCACCAAACACTTTAGAAAAGTTATCTGCAGAAGGAGCTACCTCTGCTCTTTCCTCTGGAGTCATATCAGATAAACGTTTACGATAGTCAACCATTCACTATCCCCTTAAGTAGCTTTAACCGCCTTAGCGTACTAATAGCACCCTGCGCTGAATAGACTTCTTGTACAGAACCCGCCTGTTCCATAGTCCTGTGCTGTGTAGCTATAAGTTCATCAATAAGTTCATTAAACTCATCCATAGCTTGCTTATTGTTTGCAAATTGTTTAAGCGACATTACCAGTAAACCCTTGTTCCCCCGGTGCTGGTGCTGTACCAATACCCATCTGTGAACCACCGCCACCTGACGTATCAGCTACTCCCTGTGGGCCTTGTCCTTGAGGATCCTGACCCTGTGGTGCTGGAACGCCTTCTGGCCCTGTAGGGGGCTGTTGTGGAGCTTGGAAGGTCTTTAAGATCTCAGCCTGTATAGCAGCATCTTGCATAGAATTTGTGACCTTATCAGGATCAAGATCCATAGACTTAGCAATCTCACGTATAATGTAGTCCATCTTAGCAAACGGTGCTAGTGTTGGATTCTGCGCTACCTGTAAGAACTGCATCAGACGCTGTGAGCGTACCTCATTAGCCATTAAGCTTTCTGTACCTGATGCGCGTACCTCTAGATCACCACGAATGTCTGAGTCAAAGTCAAACTGCATATTAAATGCAAAGAAAGATTTGCCTAGTGGACGTATAAGGTAATCATCCACGTTTTTAACAACATTTCGTATACTGCCATTAGCTGCAGACATAAGCATAGAGATGCCAGAAGCAGTTCGCCCCACTCCACTAACACCAGTCTGACCGTGTGCAAAGCTTGGGAAACCTGTGCTTTCATCTGCTAAAACTCTAGCCTTATCAAATAGTTGCATATTTTCTTGAGCTACATTGGGAAATTTGGTCCCAAAAATGCCTTGCCCCGGAGCGCCCCCCTGTCTTCGAAACACTTTCCCGGGATACACACTTAAGTCCTGCCCCGGAACTAAATTAGTTTCGTCAACTTCTATGATTAGATTACCAGATAATGCAGCATTGTCAATAGCCATACGCATAAACCCATTCATAAGAGTTTGCGTATCATCCATATTTTCCGCAATACCTACCCCAAAGAATGAGTAAGGGTTATGTTCGTATGGTGTTGCATAATAAGGTATAGTTGATGGCTTAAAAGGATTAAGCACAAAGCGAAGAACTTCACCATTACAAACCCAGATGTTACAGTTAAGCTCTTCTAAGTTCTTGTACTCACTAGGAATAGATACACCATTCTCTTGAAGTAGGTCTGTATCGACAAAACCCCAGAACTCTAGTACTTCCCAGCGCTCTGTAGAAGCCTCAGTGTCACTGTCTTCCATAGTTTGTTCCCAGTACTTCATATCGTAGTCTGGGCCTTTATCTACGGCAAGCTCTACAGCATCACTCATAAAGTAAGGACGGTGTTTTAAACTACGTAATTCAGTGCGAGACATCTTGTGACGCTCTACAACGTACTCTGCATCATCCATAGATGTAGCTTCTGGGTCAGGGTAAAAGTTCCACACACTAACGTGACTTGTAGATGGCACAGTCTTTACTAGTGGGTCATACTCACCCTCTTCGTTCCAATTAGGGTACTCTTTATCTACAGCAAACGGGCCTTTCATAACACCAGTGCCTAGAAGAGCCATTTCAAAAGCCATACTGCGCAGATGTTTATTAGCACCTGACTCTACAAGCTGATCGTGGATCTTCTTTTCCATCTTCTTAGCAGCAACCATAGCGGGATGAAATGTTACTGTAGTAGATGTAGTTCCCTCTCCCTCTACAACTTTCTCACTTACGGGTGCAAGCTTCTCAGTCAATGGGCCAAGACGTTTCTGTAAGTCTACAATAGTTTCACCCGGAAGTAGTTCTGTGTCTGGGCCAATAAGATAAGGCTTTGGGGCATCATCTCTAGTAACCGCTGTTAAAGCCTCTCCAGCCTGTGCTGCGTTAGGGTCTATGTTTATGTGAACTGACTCAGCTACACCATCTGGTAAAACAGAGGGGTCTATAGTTAGTGGAAACTTATTGTTACCAAACAACACATCAACAATCTGTCCGTAGGCTGCGAGAGTTTTTGTTTTAGTAACCTTTACAAATATACGAGACTTTTCAGTGTCAGTGAACTGAACATCCGTTCCATAAATACCGCGATAGTTTCTGTAAGCACGTAGCCAACGATCCTCATCACCACTACGAGAATCCTCTGCACGTTTAAATCGCTCATTTACAAAAGATACAACGCTTGATACAGACTCAAAGATGCTATCTTCTGCATCCTCTGCCGCTGTAACTTCATCTGTTTCAAACATAAGTTCGTCTTGTTCTGCCATATTCAATATCCAAAGCTAGGGTCAGAGGCTTGAAACCCTGATCGTTGAGTTGCAGGGTTGTAATCCCATATAGAACTTCTGGGTCTTGTCATTATACCATACCTTAGAGCGTCATACAAGTGATCTTCAGCATTTGTATCAACATCTTCAGGGTTTCTTTTATCTAGCGGTATTGAAGGTAGTTGGGCTACAGTGTTAGTGCAAGTAGAGAAGAAAACCATACGAGGCTCTTCTGTATACTCATCTACCTGTAACCTTCTATGCATCTCGTTCTTACCTGCTACACGAGATCCTCTAGACCTATCAGAAGGACGCCATCGGCAACCCTTCATATTCATTTGTTCAGCCAGTGACGGGCCAGTATCACCACGCTTGTGCCATAGAGAACTATCCAGAACACCATATCTAATTGTACCATCTTCTGCCTCTGCTTCCAGTACCATATCTGCTAGATCAGTAGCTGTAACCTTAGAACAATATAGCTCTCTGTAGACAACAAGCTGTTCAGAGGGTGATACAGCAATCCAGACAACGCCTGTGTAACTTCCGTAACCGTAGTCGCAAGCTCTAAACTTAGTCCAATTTGAGGGAATTTTAAAAGGCTCAACGATGTGTATGGCTCTGTTCCACTCAGGAAAGGCTGCACCTTCGTTAACATCCCAGTTTCCTTCTAGTAATTGCTTACGTTGATGCTCTGGTAGCGACAGAAGCATTGCCTCATAGTCACCACTTTCAGCTAGGTATGGGTTATCAAACAGACTAGCAGGTATAAACCTACGTTTAAACAAGGACTGTCCAGCCTTGGAGTGACCCGCTGGATACTTAATCTCTTCGCCTGTCTCAATATTAGTAGCCCAGAAAGGTTTA